>Ga0228698_1000144_pt1 | contig 66309 bp, 56 predicted proteins | sample McNCre117_Aug_MG_FD_178015 | JGI IMG/M metagenome (GOLD analysis project Ga0228698, IMG submission 178015) | Freshwater microbial communities from McNutts Creek, Athens, Georgia, United States - 1-17_Aug_MG | ecosystem: Environmental > Aquatic > Freshwater > Creek | place: USA: Georgia...
GTAGTTTTCGCAGTAGCCGCGCACACAGGCAAAGCGCCTGGCCTGATCCAGCTGGGTCAACTCTTCGAGCAGCCGGGTCTTGCCAATGCCCGCTTCGCCGCGCACCTGCACCAGCATCGGCCGCGATGAAGCCTGCATCGACGACAGCAGCCCGGCCATGGCCACCAGCACGGCTTCGCGACCGACAAAATCAGTGAGGCCACGCTGGGCGGTGGCGTCAAATCGGCGCTGCAGGCCCGATTGACCCAGGATCTCGACCGTCCGCACGGGCGCCGTGCGGCCATGCAACTGGCGCACCTGCGCAGGCCCCAGCTGAAAGAAGTGCGATTGCGGGCCCAGGGCCTCGACATCGGCCACGATGACCCCGGCCGGCGCCAGCGCCGACAGGCGCGCCGCCGTGTTGGCGGCGTCTCCCACCAGCTCCAGGCGGCCCAGCTCGATGTCGCCCGGCGACACCAGCACCAGGCCCGAGTGGATGCCCGAATGCATTTGCAGCGGCGACAACTCGAACGGGATGGCCTCGGACTCGATCTGCGAGATCAGCGCATGGATCTCCAGTGCCGCCTCGGCGGCACGCCGGCCATCGTCTTCAGAGGGCGTGGGATAGCCGAAAACCGCCAGTGCACCATCGCCCTGCAGGCGCGCCACGTGCCCGCCATGCCGTTTCACCACGGTGCGACAGATGTCCTGCAGCACCGCCAGGATGTCAGCCAGGTGCTCGGCATCCACCTGCTCGGCCAGGCGGCTGGAGCCGCACAAATCCAGGAACAGCAGCGTCAGGTGCAGGCGTTGGCGCCGCGCACCTGGGGCCATTCGGCCTCCAGCCAAAGACGGGTCTGCGGCGTCCCGATTCATGTTGGCTGGCACCAGCCACCACTGCACACGAAGCGGCCCTCCAAGCCTGCGCATGCGGGCTGTCGCTTCGGGCGAGACACTGACACGGCGAACGATCCTTGTTGGGCAGGTGGATCGGCCCGGAGTCCGATCCCATGGTTGTTTGGCCAGACCCTGTCATGGGTTTGGCCCTGGTGCAATATAGCCGAGCCCGCCAGGCTTTCGGCTCGACCACTTGGCCGATGCTGCAGCCCGCGAGCAGGTTTCACATCCCGTTCAAGGCGCCATCTGCACCTTGGGCCGCACCGAGGCGTTACCTGGGTCAGCCAGCCAGGCCTGCAACTCGGGCACGCGAGCATGCCTGGGACTGAGCGCGACGAAGCGGTCATAGGCCTGGCGTGCCGCCTTGTCGTCTCCGGCCAAAAGCTGCGCGTCGCCCAGGTTCAAGTAGGCCAGCGCACGGGTCGGATCCATCTCAACGGCCTGGGCCAGCCAGCGAGCGGCCTCCTGGGGCTTGCCACGGCGCATGTACAGAAAGCCCAGGTTGTTGGCGGCCAGCGCAAACCTGGGTTGCAGCTTGAGCGCCTCGGTGAACGCCGCGTCGGCCTCGTCGTACCGGCGTTCGCGGTACAGCGCCAGGCCCTTGTCGTTCCAGCGTTGCGCCGCGACACGCGGGGGCAGGCTCGCGGCCGGAGCGGGCGTCTGCAACAGCGCCTGGCCGCCATCCAGGCCAGCCACCTTGATCTGCAGGCCGGCTGCAGAACCCGGCTTGGCCGCCACGGCCGCAGCCTGGGCCTGATCCTGTCGCTGGGCCAGCTTGCCGGCGGCGGCATCCAGCTGCCGGGTGTCGGCGGACAGGCCATCGGTTTCGGCCGGCACGGCAAAAACGAACTCGCCGCCGGCCGATCCGGGCAGGCTGCCAAAGGCCGGCGTCTGGCGCGAAATGCCGGCCACCGCCGGGCCCACGTAGGCGGCCAGCTCGGTGCCGGTGATGTAGCCATCGCCGTTGAGGTCGGCCTTGCCGCCCAGGGCCTGAAGCAGTGTCCAGGTGAACACCGAATGGCCGCCCGGGCCATCATCGGCCACCTGCTGGTCGGCGCCTCCTGCGGTCATCATCTGGCGACCAATGCGCCGGGCATTGTCGGCCAGGAAGCGCTGCGAGGTGGCATCGCCCGCGCCACCCCGGGTCAGGCCCAGGCCCGAATAGCAGGCGTCGATGATGAACAGCGCGTGCTTGGCAGTCAGGCTTTCGGCCAACTCCTGCAACTGCGGCATCGAAATCGCGTCGGTGGCGTAATCGCCGGTCGAGGCATCCACCGGCATCAGGTAACCCACTTCTCGGCCGCTGGCCAGCTGGCGGGTGCCGCCGTGGCCGGCAAAGAACACCAGCACCCGGTCATCCCGCTTGACGCGTTTGGGATCTGCCAACTTGTCCTGCAGCGCGCGCAGGATGTTGGCGCGCGTGGCCTGCTCATCGAGCAAGGTGGTGACCTTGTCGGCCGCAAAGCCCAGGCGCTGCACCAGCAAGGCCTGCAGCGCCTGGGCATCACGCCGGGCATGGGCCAGGCGTGGCCAGTGGGCGTACTGGTCGATGCCAATGATCAGGGCATGGCTGTCGCGGTACAGGGCCTCACCACCCGTTGGCAAGGCAGCCCCGGGTGCGGCGGAGCGCGGTGTGCCGGTCACGAAGTGTCCGTCGCGCCAGGTGGCAAAGCGGTAGCCGTCGGCCACCAGTTGGTCGAGCACCAGGGGCAAGGCCTGCGCGGTGCGGCCGTGAATGTCATGGAACAGGATCACACCCCGCTGATGCTTGTCCACCTCTGTCAGCACCCGCTGAGCAATCGACTTGGGCACCGGATCGGCCCAGTCCAGCGAATCGATGTTCCACATCATCGAGCGCAGCTTCAGGGCCTCGACCGTCTGCAAGCCACTGGCGGTTCGGGCCCCATAGGGAAACCGGAACAGCAAGGACTGCGGGCGGCCGGTGGCATTGAGCAGGGCTTCGGTGTGGGCGGCCTCCTGCTGCACGGCTTCATCGCTCATCTTCGCCATCAGGCCGTGGCTGAAACTGTGATTGGCCAGCACATGACCTGCTGCCAGTACCCGCTTGGCGACGGCCTGCTGGGCGCCGGGATGCACCTGACCTTGCGCATCGACCGCGCCCAGGTTGCGACCCAGCTGGAAGAAAATGCCTGGCGCATCGTAGCGGGCCAGGATGTCCAGGATCTCGTCGGTGAACCGGGGGTGCGGACCGTCGTCAAAGGTGAGCACGACGGTCTTGGGCGGCAGTGATCGGCCCCACACCTCGCGCGCATCGGCGTCACCGGTCTCGGGGGCAGGCCTGTTTGCCGCCGATGCGCCGGGAGCCGGCACTTGGGAGCTGCCCAGGTAGGGCACGATGGTGCCGTGCTCCTTCAGGATCTGGTCACGCTTGTACAGGCGCTGCAGACGGCCGAGGTAATCTGCCCATTTTTCACGCGTGAGCTCGATACCCCGCTTGGCGAATCGGCCAAAAACCTCCTTGAGCTCCTGGTCGTAGGCGCGCTCGACCTCGGCCAACACAGCCTGGTCGTCCTGCATCCGCCGCACCAGCTTGAGCACTGCCAGCGATTGTGAACTGGCCAGGGCCTCGGACAGGCGCGCCAGCGGCTCCTTGAAGGCCAGGCGGTCGGCATCCATCCAATCGGGCTCGGATTCGATCTGATCGAGCAGCGCCTCGAGGGCCGGCACCGCACCGGCGTCCGCAGCAGCCCGTGCGGCCCGCACCAGCGCATCCACCTGGCCCAACTGCTCGTGAAACATGGTCTGACCCACGGCGGCCACCAACTGCTGTTCGGAGACCGGCAAACTGCGGTCGCCGCTCATGAGCACGATGATCTGGCGCTGGGTGACCAGCACCTGCCGCGCCAGTGCCTTGAGCGATTCGGCCGAGGCTGACCCCGAAGCCGCAGAGGCCGCCACGGACGGTGGCGCGGCTTCGGGTGCGGGCCTGCACGCTGCCAGCAGCGCTGCTGTGAACAGGCAGACGCCGCGCAGCAAGCTGGAAACGGGCAAGGGGTGGCGGAACAGAAGGCGCATGGTGATGCGGGGTCAATACGGCACCACCATTGTGCGTCGCGCGACAATGCCCCATCACCCCAGCCGCGCGCCGCCAACCATGAACTTCACCGACCAACTGCAAGCTGCCGAGCGGCGGGCCGACTCCATGCTGTGCGTGGGCCTGGATCCCGAGCCCGGCAAGTTCCCGGGCGCCTGGCGCGACGACCCCGCGCGCATCTTCGATTTCTGCGCCGAGATCGTCAACGCCACCAAGGATCTGGTCAGCGCCTTCAAACCGCAGATCGCCTACTTTGCGGCCCACGGCGCCGAAGACCAGCTCGAGCGCCTGATGGCCCACATCCGCCGCGTGGCGCCCGATGTGCCCGTCATCCTGGATGCCAAGCGTGGTGACATCGGCAGCACCGCCGAGCAATACGCCCGAGAGGCCTTTGTGCGCTACCAGGCCGATGCGGTGACGCTCTCGCCCTTCATGGGTCTTGATTCGATCGAGCCTTACCAGCGCTACGACGGCAAGGGCCTGATCCTGCTGTGCCGCACCAGCAACCCCGGTGGCAGTGATCTTCAAGCCCAGGTGCTGCAAAACGGCGACAAGCTGTTTGAGCACATCGCCCGACAGGCAAGCAGCGCCTGGAACCGCAACGGCCAGATCGGCCTGGTGGTGGGTGCCACCTTCCCGGCCGAGATCGCCCGCGTGCGCGAGCTGGCCCCCACGCTGCCCCTGCTCATCCCCGGCGTGGGCGCGCAAGGCGGTGACGCCCAGGCCACGGTGCAGGCCGGCTACCGCGGTCAGGGGCCCGGCCACAGCACCGGGCCCATCGTGGTCAACTCGTCGCGCGCGGTGCTGTACGCCTCATCGGGTGATGACTTTGCCGCAGCGGCGCGCCAGGTGGCCGACGCCACCCGACGCACCCTGAACGCCTCACGCTGAAGCCCCGCCCGCGGACGGCCGTCAACGTGCCCACACCCTCACCCGCCGCCGACCCGACGCTGCCGGCCGAGTTCGACCTGCAGGCCAGCCTGGGCCGCAGCGTGCTGCGGGTCTTTCTCAGCGCGGCCGCGCTGGTGTGCCTGCTGGGTGTGGTGTCGATGTGGTTCTTCATGAGCGAGCACCTCAACCTGCTGACCCGGCAGGTGATGACGGTGCTGTACCTGCTGGTGGCCATCGGCGCCGTGCAGAGCCTGCGCTGGCCAGACCACCTGCTGGACCGGGCGCTGCTGCCCGTGCTGGTGGCCTGCATCCTCATCGTGTGCCTGGCCGGCTGGCTCACGCGCTGGGGCCTGCAGGCGCCGGGCATGGCCTTTCTGGCGCTGTCCGTGTGCCTGGCCAATGCCATCACCCATGGCTGGGGCGGCCCGGCCTGCGCGTTGCTGGCTGGCTGCGCGATGCTGGCGCTGGGCTTCGCCGAAAAGCTGGGCCTGCTGCCCACGCCGGCAGGTCTGCCCCCACTGGGCGTGCGCATGGTGGTGCAGGTGTCGGCAGTGGCCGTGGGAGCCCTGGTGGGTGTCTCGGTGGCAGCCCTGATCCGGCGCTACATCGACGCGGCCAAGCTGCGCGAGCAACGTTTTCGCAACCTGCTGAGCATCGCCACATCGGCCTACTGGGAGCTGGACCACGAGCTCAGGCTCATCAATGTCTCGCGCCGCAACCGCGACGGTGATTTCATCGATCTGCCCGTGATCCAGGGCACCCTGCCCTGGGATGTGCCCAGCCTGTCCTTCGAGTCAGCCACCCCGGAGTCCAGCATCCAGGCTCATCTGGCCCATCGGCGTCCCTTGCGTGATCTGCCCTTCACCTGGCACCTGCCCAACGGCCGGTTTCGTCATTTCCTGTGCAGCGGCGAGCCGCGCCATGATGGCCGTGGCCGCTTCACCGGCTACTGGGGCGTGGCCCGTGACGTGACCACCGAACTGGAAGCCCAGCGCGCGCTCACCGCCACCGAAACCCGTTACCGAGAGCTGTTTGACCGTGTGCCATCGGCCCTCGTGGTGCACCGCCTGGGTGTGGTGTTGCAGGCCAACCCGGCGGCCGCCAAGCTGCTCGGTTATGACACGGTCGAACAGATGCTGGGCTGCGACCTGGTGGCCCAGCACGTTGTGCCGTCCGAGCGCGAGCAGGCAGAAGCCCTGATGCTCAGCAGCGAGGGCGTGCCACTGGGCCAGATCTTTCCGGCCGTCGACCTGACCTTGCGCACCCTGCAAGGCCAGCATGTGATCGTCAAGTTGCTGGGCGCCCGCACGCTCTCGGGTGGCGAGCCCGCCACCTTGCTCAGCGGAGTTGACGAAACCGAGCGGCGCGAGGCCGCCCGCGCCCTGCAGCGCTCACAAACCCTGCTGTCGCGGGTGGTGTCCACCAGCCCCGATGTGATCTCGCTGAGCGAAGCCAGCACGGGCCGCTACGTGATGGTGAACAACAGCTACACCGATGTGCTGGGCTACACCGCCAGCGAAGTGATCGGCCGCACCACCACCGAGCTGGGCCTGTGGCGGGATGAGCAGACCTTCCAGCACATGCGCGAGCTGCTGGCCCGGCAAGGCACGGTGCAGAACCAGCGGCTCGATTTCATCCGCAAGGACGGCAAGCCGGTGCCGCTGATGGTGTCGCTGAGCCGCTTTGTCAACGACGGCCGCACCTATGTGCTGGCCAATGCCCGTGACATGACGGAGGCCACGCGGCTGGAGCAGCAACGCGAGGCCATCCTGGCCAATGCGTCCGTGGGCGTGGCCTTCACCCGGGATGGCGTGCTGCTGCTGGTCAATGCGCAGCTGGAGACCATGTTTGGCTGGCCGCACGGTGAGCTGGTCGGGCGCTCCACGCGTGAGCTGTGGTGGCACGGCAGCGATTACGAAGAACTTGATCGTGAATTGACGCCCATCCTCCGCCGGGGCGAATCGGTGGATTACCAGCGCCTGGCCCGACGCCGCGATGGCAGCAGCTTTCACCTGCGGGTGCGCGGCACGCCGCTCGATCCCGCCCAACCCCAGGAAAGCGGCACCATCTGGATCGCCGAAGACGTGACGGCCGCACGCCAGAGTGCCCTGGATCTGGCCGCCGCCCGCGACGCTGCCGAAGCCGCCAGCCGCGCCAAGAGCGCCTTCCTCGCCAACACCAGCCACGAGATCCGCACCCCGCTCAATGGCTTGCTGGGCCTGGCGCGGCTGGCGCGCCAGCCCGGCCTGGCCCCCGAGCGGCTGCAGCAGTACATCGATCAGATCGGCGAAAGCGCCGAGGTGCTAAGCATGCTGATCTCGGACATCCTGGACCTGTCCAAGATCGAGGCAGGCAAGCTGCAACTCGACATTGCGCCCTTTGACCTGCACGCGCTGCTGCGCGGCCTGCACCAGGCCTATTCGCCGCTGGCGGCCAGCCATGGTCTGGGCCTGTCACTCGAGATCGACCCGCACTTGCCCGCAGCCGTGCAGGGTGATGGCTTGCGTGTGCGGCAGGTGCTCGTCAACTACCTGCACAACGCCCTGAAGTTCACCAGCCATGGCGACATCCGGCTGGTGGCCCGGCGCAGCAGCGACGATCAGATCCGCCTGGAGGTGCACGACACCGGCCTGGGCATTGAAGCCCATGCGCAGGCACGACTGTTCGAGCCCTTCACGCAGGCCGACGAATCCACCACCCGGCGATTCGGTGGCACCGGGCTGGGGCTGTCGATCTGCCGTGAACTGGCCCGCCTGATGGGCGGCGCCGTGGGTGTGCACAGCCAGGTAGGCGTAGGCAGTTGCTTCTGGGTGCAACTGCCGCTGCCAACGGCGGCCGCGCTGCCACCTGCCTTGCAAGCGGTGGGGCCTGACGATGTGCAGTTGCGAGGCCTGCGTGTGCTGCTGGTCGAAGACAACGGCGTGAACATGATGATTGCCGTGGCCCTGCTGGAGCAATGGGGCATCGAGGTCACGCAGGCCACCGATGGCCGTCAGGCCCTGGATACCGTGGCCCGCGAAGTGGCCGCCGGCCGGCTGTTTGACGCCGTGCTGATGGACGTGCAGATGCCAGGCATGAGCGGCTACGAGGCCACGCAGGCCCTGCGCACCCGTCACGATGCCCGGCAATTGCCTGTGATCGCCCTGACCGCTGCCGCGCTGGTCAGCGAGCGTGAACACGCCCGCGCCATTGGCATGACCGATTTCCTGACCAAGCCCATCGACCCGCAGGCCCTGCACGCGGCCTTGCTGCGGGTGCGGCGCAGCAACGGCACCGTCAGTCCAGGGTGACTTCGGATCGCACCGTGCCGGCGCGGTCGGCCACGGCGCTCAGGGCGATGCGGGTGCCGCGCGAGGCGATGACCACCCACTCGGCCACGGCCCGGTCGGCGGTGATGTCGCGGTTGGGCAGAAAGGCCTGCAGCGAGCTTTTGGGGGCATGACCTTCCAGCTGGCCACCATGGATGCGGGCCTTGCCCGTTTGCAGCGCCACGCCGGGCGGCAGGTGCAACTCGAACACCACGCCGCGCACCGTCTTGCGCTCGATGGCCCGCTGCGTGACATAACTTGGCAGATACCCTGAGTTGGCCACCGCCATGCGGATGCGCCAGGCATCACCGCCCAGCGAGCGCACCTCGGTGCGCAGCAGCTCCAGGCGCGGCGTGCTCAGCGCCAGCTGCGACAACCAGGCCGGAAAGCGCGCCGCCTCACGCTCGCGCAGGTGCGGCGGCGGGTTGCGCCAGAAGTTCAGCCGATCCCAGCCGCCGATCTCGACCATGCCCAGCTGCGGATGCTGGAAGGGGTACCAGGTGACATGGGCCTTGCCGCCGCACTGGGTATCGCTCCACTTGAGCAGCTTCAAGTCGTCTTCAGGCGGGTGGTCGCGGTACCAGTGGATGAAGTCGTAATCGGTGATGCCCGCTTCCTTGTTGGGGGCCCAGATCTCGACTGTCCAGAACAGCGCGCCCAGGTGCTCGTACAGCCAGTCCTGCGTGCCGGTGATGACTTCCTTGGGGTGGTACTTGAAGTCATGGAAGGCGCTGACTGCCGGGTAGCCGGTCAGGCGCGCGCCGATATCAGACAGGCGCTTGATCATCCACAGGTCTTCGGGCGTCATCTGCTCGTCGGCCGTGGTGCCCATGGGCCGCAGGATCACGCCCGAATGCGTGTGAAAACTGACCGCCGCGCCAACATTGGGGTGCTTGACGATGAAATCGACCATGGCCCGCACCTCGGGCTCGCTGGTGGGGTAGGGCCCGGCGCCCACCTGCTCGAACTCCTGCCGCCACTGCGACGGAAAGTTGCGGTTCAGATCCAGCCCTTCGCGATCAGGATTGGCCTTGATCAGCAGACCGTCGTAGTGGGTGATGGTGCCCTCGGGCATCACGCGGTAGTAGCTGCCGCCGAACTCGCCCGGCTCGCGCGGGATCATCAACCGCGCGTCGTCGGGGTGGGCCTTCCAGGTGCCATGCGGGTCGGGCACGCGCATCGACAGCACCCGGCCATCGCCGTCCACGTCCTCGATGGTCATGCCCTCGACCGGCTCTTCGGCCCAGGGATAGGGCCGGGTGCTGGAGCGGATGTGGCGCGGCTTGTCGGCCAGCGCCAGTTCGGCGCCGTCGGGGTTCAGGCGCGGCACCATGTAGACCACGCGGGTGTCCAGCAGCTCGGTGGTGCGCTCGTCGGTGCCGTGGCCAGCCACCAGCTGGTGCAGCCAGTACAGGCAGGCGGTGGACGCGGTGAGCTCGGCCGCGTGGATGTTGCCGTCCACCCAGAAAGCAGGCTTGTCGACATCGGCGCCCGTCGCGGTGTTGGTGATCACCAGCAACCAGATGTCGCGGCCTTCATGGCTTTTGCCCAGCGAGCGCAGTTGCACCAGATTGGGCCGTGCCAGCGCGTAGCCTTCCAGCAGCGTGGTCAGCTCGGTGTGGCGGTAAAAGCTGTCAAAGCGGGGAATCGGGAGCGCAGCGGAGGTCATGGCAGCAACAGGCCCGAAGGCCCGACAGATTGATCAGGCAGTGTCGCACCGCTGCGGTGCGCCCGAACTTCGGGATCAGCCCGATGGCAGTGTGCGTCGGGCTGGCTTCAGGCTCAGCGCCACGCCACAAAGCAGCCAAAACAGCATGGCCAGGCGCGGCACGTCCAGCAGGCTGTCCACCGTGCCCACCACGCCGAAGCCCAGCAACGCGGCCGCCAATGCCGGCGCCAGCGGATGCTGCCGGGCCCGCCCCAGCGCAACACGCCACCACGCCAGCCCTGCCAGCAGGCCCATGGCCGCCAGCCCCAGGTAACCCTGCTCAAACAACAGGTGCACCGCCAGGTTCTTGGCGTGCCACGGCATGTGGTTGCGATCACTGCTGAAGAACCAGCGGGCCCCGCCCTGTTCAAAGCGGCGGTTGCTCAGCAACTCACGGCCATCGGCATCGTGCAGCGAGATCTCGCGCACATCCACCGGCAACCTGTTGCCTTCGGTGGACAGCGAAAACACGGTCCAGCGCAGGGCCCACCATGGGTCGGCGGCCAGTGGCTTGTCCACCAGCGGGATGGTCATCGTGCGCCAGACGCCAGGCGCCTGCCCGGCCTGGGCCGGCACCTGCAATTGCCCGGTCTGGCAGCCGTCGTCGTACAGCAGGTGCTTGATGCAGACATCGGCATGCAGCACCAACTGATCAGCGTTGCGCAGCGTCACACGCACGGTCGTCAGGCCCATGGGGCGTTCGATGCGCTGGGACAGCCGCAGCAATTCGCCCCAGCCCATCTGATGGTTGCCGGTCACCATGCGCATGACCGGCGGGGCGTCGGCGCTGTCGGGGCCCGCTGGCGCCACCAGGCGCAGATCACCTGGGCGGCTCTTGGGCGGCGGCTGCAGCACGAAATGCTCCAGGAAGCGGCCCTGCCCCTGGCCCAGCCACCGGGCGCTGTCGTCAGGCAGGCGCCACAAGGCCTGCTTCCAGTGCAGCATGCGCCCCTGCTCATCGCCCCGGGTGGTTTCGAAGCGGCTGCTCATGTAGCTGTTGCCCAGCACCGCCACCACCAGCGCCACCATGGCCACCGCGCCCAGCACGCCGGCCTGCCAGTTCAGGCTGTCGGGCCACCAGGCACGGCGGGATGCGGCCAGCCCCAGGCTGCCCAGCGCCCAGCACAACGCCACCTGTGCAGCCGGCCAGGTGGCGGATTCGCCGCCCCAGTTGCGGGCCACCCCCACCATGGCCCCCAGCAGAGCCAGGTAGGCCCCGGTGGCCACCGCCAGCCACAGTGGCCGGGCTGCCGCCGAAGCCGACATGGCCAGGCGCCCCAGACCGCCTGCCAGCGCAGCCAGCAAGGCAAACGCCAGGTACGGCCACTTGCCGCCCAGCAGCGTCAGCGCGCTCCAGGGCAGCAGGGCCAGCAGCACAGCAGCCATGCAGGCGGCCAGCGCATCGCGCTTGCGCAGCGCGGGCCAGCGCGGCGCCAGTTGCAGCAGCATAGCGGCGCAGCCCAGCACGGCCAGCATGCCGCGGTACCCTGCCAGCGGAAACACCCAGGCAGCACTGGCCACCGTCGCCAGGACCAGGCACGCGCCCGCGCCCAGGGTGCGCACGCCCACACCCTCGCCCGGGCGGCTGCCGCGCTGGTGCAGCAGCAGCATCAAGGCCGCACCCATGGGCACGGCCAGGTAGACGATGCGCGAGAACGTGGTGACGCAGGCATAGGCGCCCAGCAGCGTGATGGCACCACCCAGCACCCGGGCCCACCGGCCGCGGCCACGCCACCACAGACGCAGCGCGAACGGAAAGGTCAAGGCCAGAAAGCCATCCAGCGCCGCGCCGCCCACGTGCATTTCCCAAAACGGGCCGGTGCTGCGGTAGTCGGTCGAGAAATTGAGCAGGCCGGTGTAGGCCAGGCGTTCGGCCAGGCACACCAAGGCCGTCAGGCCATGGCCCAGGGCCAGTCCCCAGGTCAGGCGGTCCACGGCACGCTGATGGGCCGTGCCCGGCGCGCCCTTCGAACGCGCATTGGCGGCATGCAACCACAGCGGCAACAGCAGCCACAGCGCCAGGGTGGGCTTGGCCAGGCGCAGGGCGTTCATGGGGCCCCGATAGCCCTCGTACCAGGCCCAGGCCCAGCCGCCCGCATCGGCCACCCCGCGCGCAGTGGCCAGCGCCACATCGGCCGTCCACAGCAGCACCAGCAGCCAGGCCCAACCCAGCCCCGCAGGCATCTGGCGTGCATCACGCCCTCGCCGGCTCGGCTCAAGGGCCCAGCGGCCATACCCACCGGCCGCCACGGCCAGCACGATGAGGTCGGCCTCCTCAAAGGTGATCCACCCGGTCCAGGGGGCCAGACCGATCACGGGCACCCAGGCCGGCAGGCCCAGCAGCCACAGGCCGGGCCAGGCCGCCACGCCAAGGGCCAGCAGCGCGCTGCCGCCCCACGCGACGGGTGCCGACAAGGGGTGATGCCAGGCCAACACCCCGCAAGCACTGGCCGCCAGACCGGCCACGATCAACAGGCAGGCACGCATCAGCCAGGACGAGGCGTCAGGGGCAGCAGACGGATGATGGGGTGGCATGGTGGGTAGCAGCTGGCGCGCTCAATCGCTCAAGCTGCGTGGCTGTCCGTCCACAAACACGCGCAACTCGCCGGGCGCAAAAGCCGTCCAGTGCTCGTCGCGTGTCAGCGGCTGGGTCGCCACCAGCGCCACGCGGTCGCCGGGCGTGGTGTGGGCGCCGAAGTCAACGCTCAGGTCTTCATCGGCCAGGTGCGCCGCACCAAAGGGGTGGGCCCGGGCCAGCCAGTGCAGATGGGTGCTGGCGTGCGCCCACAGGGCCTGGCCATTGCTGAGCAGGCAGTTGAAGGTGCCATGGGCCGCCGGCACGGGCAGCAGCTCGGCCAGGGTGCGGGTGAGCTCATCAATGGGGGGCACGCTGGCATGGGCCTTGGCCAGCTCCTGCATCAGCCAGCAAAAGGCCAGCTCGCTGTCGGTGCCGCCCACCGGCCGGAAGCTGCCGTGCAGGCGTGGTGCAAAGCCCTTGAGGTCACCGTTGTGGGCAAACACCCAGTAGCGGCCCCACAGCTCGCGCACAAAGGGGTGGGTGTTTTGAAGCGCCACCTGGCCCTGGGTGGCCTTGCGGATGTGGGCGATGACGTTGCCGCTCTTGATCGGGTAGTGCTTGACCAGCTCGGCCACCGGCGACTGGCGCGCGCTGTGGTGGTCGACGAACAGGCGCAGGCCCGGGTCTTCAAAAAAGGCGATGCCGAAGCCGTCCTTGTGCTCGTCGGCCCGCGTGGCCAGACCCGAGAACGAGAACATCACGTCGGTGGGCGTGTTGGCATTCATGCCCATGAGCTGACACATGCGAGCAACCTTGATGTCAATCGTCAACGAATCGGCAGAAACAAGCGGGCGATGCCTCGCAGCGACACCAGATTGCCCGGGTTGCCGGTTTCATCGAGCACACCGGCCATGCGCCGCAGGATACGCGGGCTCTTGCGGGCACGCCAGATCACCAGATCGGCCAGCCAGGGGTGATGGTTGACCTGGTTGGCCCGCTCGTACAAGTCAAACCGGGGTTTGAGCGCGAGCATGGCTTGTTCGTGGCGGCGCACGGTGGCCGCCTCATCGTCGCCCGCCGCCCGCGCATCGATCAGGGCCTGCGCGGCCAGCATGCCGGTCTCCAGGGCCTTGCCAATGCCTTCACCTGTGAACGAATAGGTGCTGCCGGCGGCCTCACCGGTCACCAGCAGGCCGGGCCGCCCAAAGCGTGCACCCGTGAGCGAGCAGCGCAAGGGTGCGCCCTTGAGTTCGCCCACCAGCGTGCCACCGGCCATCAGCTCGGCGGCGGGCGGATGCACGCGGGTGAAGACCTGGAACAGCTCACGCAGATTGACCTTGTCCATGGTGCCGTGGCCATCGCGGCCCTGCGCATGGCTGTTGGCCAGGCCCACGCCGATGTTGAACACGCCCTCAGGCCCCGGGAACAACCAGCCGTAACCGGGGCTCAGCTGTTTGTGCCACACCACCTCCAGCGAGCGCAGGCGCTGCGCCAGCTCGGGGTGGCGCACATAGCCGCGCAGCGCCACGCCGCTGGGCGTGTGGCGCTCACACAGGCCGGATGCCATCAAGGCCTTGGGCACGGCGCCAGTGGCCAGCACCACGTGCCGGGCCCGGATGCTGTGCTCACCGCTGGCGGGCGAGGCCAGGCGCGCGCCCACGACACGCGCGGCCGGCCCGTCGCCATCAAGCAGCGGCGCCTCAAAGCGCCAGGGCGCGAAAAACCGGGCCCCTGCGCGCTCGGCGGCACGCTTGACGATGTCGTCCAGCAGGCGGCGAGGCAGCACGGCCAGTTGCCCGGGTACGTCGATGCGGCCGCCGCGCGGCGCGATGCAGGCCACATGGCCCGAAGCCTGCGCCGCCTGCATCACCTCGTCGTGCACCCCCAGGCGCCGGAGCGCGTGGTGGGCATCGGGGATCAGCGCGTCACCACACACCTTGTCGCGCGGAAACTCGTGCTGGTCGACCAGCACCACGTCCCAGCCCTGGTTCGCCAGCCACTGGGCGCAGGCGCTGCCGGCCGGGCCGGCACCCACCACCAGCACATCACAGGCAGCGGGCGGCAGGGCGGAAACAGGCATCGGCAGGAACCAGCGGCAGTCTGGAGAAGTGAGGCATTTCTGCCGGACTGATCGATTGTAGGCACGCGGTGTCCATTGACCGGCATCAACACCGCCCCCTGTGCACAGTGCCACGATGAAACCAAGGAGAACAACATGAACAACACCCGCCAGGCCACCCCCGCCGACATGGCGCGCCTGCACAAGCTCTTGCTGGCCCAACGCGCCCAGTTGGACACCCAGCGCCAAGCACACCTGGATGGTCACAGCCGAGCCGAGCATGCCCGCGAAGTGCTGCTGCAAGATGGCGATGACGCGACACAGCGTGACGCCGAGCGTGAACTGGATCTGGCCCGCACCGACCGCGATGCGGTCACGCTGGCCGAGATCGATGCCGCCCTGGCGCGGCTGGATCAGGGCCAGTACGGCCAGTGCACCGATTGCGGCCAGGACATCGCAGTGGCGCGCCTGGAGCTGTCGCCGCAGGCGGCCCGCTGCGTGGCCTGTGAATCCCGGCATGAGCACGGCCACGCCAGGCCCGCCAGGCTCTGAGCCCCTGTCCCGCCACCCCGTTTCACGAAGCCCGCCGCCGGTCAGCCGACCGGCCGGCATCACTTGGAGCCCGAAAGATGACGCTTTTCCACGCCGTGGTCTGGATCGACCACCACACCGCCCAGGTGCTGCAGTTCGACGCCGAGCATGTGCAAGCCCAGAAGGTCAAGGCGCACAGCCACCACACCAAGCAGCGCGCCAGTGCCGTGCGCACCGAGCATGAGTTTTTTGCCGAGGTGTGCGATGCCCTGAGCGGCATCACCGAAGTGCTGGTCACCGGCTCGCACCAGGCCCAGGCCGACTTCAAGCATTACATCGAGAAGCACCGGCCCACTACGGCCACGCAGGTGGTGGGTTATGAAACCGTGGACCACCCCAGCGAGAACCAACTGGTGGCCATGGCGCGCAAGTACTTCATCAAGTACGACCGCATGGCCGGCACGCCGATCCCCAGCTGACAGCCCAAGGGCCTCAGCCCGCGCGCCCACCCGGGCGGGCAGGCGCCTTGCAAGGGCCGATCAGGCCGCGGCCTTGACCTTCAGGCGCCAGGCGTGCAGCAGCGGCTCGGTGTAGCCGCTGGGCTGGGCCAGGCCCTTGAAGACCAGATCCAGGGCAGCCTGGTAGGCCGCGCCTTGCGGGTGATCCACCAGGTTCTTGTACAGCGGGTCACCCTTGTTCTGGCCGTCCACCACGGCGGCCATGCGGGCGAAGGTGGCACGCACCTGCGCTTCGGTCACCACGCCGTGCTGCAGCCAGTTGGCCATGTGCTGGCTGCTGATGCGCAGCGTGGCACGGTCTTCCATCAGGCCGATGCCGTTGATGTCGGGCACCTTCGAGCAGCCCACGCCCTGGTCCACCCAGCGCACCACATAACCCAGGATGCCCTGGGCGTTGTTGTCCAGCTCCTGCTGGCGCTCGGTCTCGCTCCAGTTGGCTTGCGCGGCCACCGGGATGGTGAGCAGTGCGTTCAGGATGCCTTCGCGCTCGGCGGCTTCGTTGATCTTTTCCAGCTCCTGCTGCACGGCGGCCACGCTGACCTGGTGGTAGTGCAGCGCGTGCAGGGTGGCGGCGGTGGGGCTGGGCACCCAGGCGGTGTTGGCACCAGCCTTGGGGTGGCCGATCTTTTGCTCCAGCATGGCGGCCATCAGGTCGGGCATGGCCCACATGCCCTTGCCGATCTGGGCGCGGCCGCGCAGGCCACAGCTCAGGCCCACCAGCACGTTGTTGCGCTCATAGGCCTGGATCCAGGCGCTGGTCTTCATGTCGCCCTTGCGCAGCATGGGGCCGGCCAGCATGGCGGTGTGCATCTCGTCGCCGGTGCGATCCAGGAAGCCGGTGTTGATGAAGGCCACGCGGCTGGCCGCGGCGGCAATGCAGGCCTTCAGGTTCACGCTGGTGCGGCGCTCTTCGTCCATGATGCCCAGCTTGACGGTGCTGTCGGGCAGGCCCAGCAGCTTCTCGACGCGGCCAAACAGCTCGGCGGCAAAACCCACTTCGGCAGGGCCGTGCATCTTGGGCTTGACGATGTAGACGCTGCCACGGCGGCTGTTGCGGATGCCGTTGGCGCCATGGCCTTGCAGGTCGTGCAGGGCGATGGTGGTGGTGATCACCGCGTCCATGATGCCTTCGGGGATCTCCTTGCCGCCGTCCCACAGGATCGCCGGGTTGGTCATCAGGTGGCCCACATTGCGCACGAACATCAGCGAGCGGCCGTGCAGCGTGACGGTGCCGCCCTGCGGCGCGGTGTACACGCGGTCGGCGTTCAGGCCGCGCGTGAAGGTCTTGCCGCCCTTGCTCACCGATTCGGTCAGCGTGCCCTTCAGGATGCCCAGCCAGTTGGCATAGGCCAGCAGCTTGTCTTCGGCATCCACGGCGGCCACCGAGTCTTCCAGGTCAAGGATGGTCGACAGGGCCGATTCCATCACCACATCGGCCACGCCGGCCGCGTCGCTCTGGCCGATGGCCGTGCTGCGATCAATGCGGATGTCCAGGTGGATGCCGTTGTGGCGGATCAGCACCGCGCTGGGCGCCGCCGCGTCACCCTGGTAGCCCACAAACTGGGCTGCGTCCTTCAGGCCGGTGCTGGCGCCGCCCTTCAGGCTGACCACCAGAGCGCCGCCTTGCACGGCATAGCCGGTGGCGTCCACATGCGAGCCAGCGGCCAGCGGCGCGGCGTTGTCCAGCACCGCACGGGCGTAGGCGATGACCTTGGCACCACGCACCGGGTTGTAGCCACCGGCACGCTCGGCGCCACCGTCTTCCGAGATGGCATCGGTGCCGTACAGCGCGTCATACAGCGAGCCCCAACGGGCGTTGGCAGCGTTCAGGGCATAACGCGCATTCAGAATGGGCACCACCAGCTGCGGGCCGGCCTGCACGGCCAGTTCGTCGTCCACATTGGTGGTGGTGGCCTTGGCGCCTTCGGGCACGGGTTGCAGATAGCCGATCTGGCTCAGGAAGGCCCGGTAGGCCGGCATGTCGGCAATCGGGCCAGGGTGGGCACGGTGCCAGGCGTCGATCTCGGTCTGCAGGCGATCACGCTCGGCCAGCAGCGCGATGTTCTTGGGGGCCAGGTCGTGCACCAGGGCGTCAAAGCCGGCCCAGAAGGCATCGGCCACCACGCCGGTGCCGGGCAGCACCTGCTCTTCGATGAAACGGGCCAGCGGCGTGGCCACTTGCAGGCGGCCGTAGGTGGTGCGTGAGCTCATGGTGGGTCCTCTTGAAGGGTGGATTTGAAATCGGTTGAAGCAAGGGGTCAGGCGGGCAGGCAATCCAGCACCGCACGCAGATTGGTGGCCGTGCGGCAGGGCGCGGGCTCCAGCGCCTCGGGTGGCTGGCCCGAGCGGTTCACCCACAGCGTGCTGTAGCCAAACCAGGTGGCGCCCAGGGCATCCCAGCCGTTGCTCGACACAAACAGGATCTTGCGGGCCGGCAGGCCCAGCGCATCGGGGCCCAACTGGTACACCCGCGCATCGGTCTTGAAGCACTGCACGCTGTGCGCGCTGAGCACCGGGTTGATCAGGTCAGACAGGCCGGCACTCTTGATGGCCACGTCCAGCATCTGCGGATCACCGTTGCTGAGGATGCCGGCGCGGATGCCCCGCTCGCGCAACGCCAGCAGCACGTCGCGGTTCTCCGGAAAGGCCGACAGGTGGCGGTACTGGTTCATCAGGCGTTCTTCGCCCGCGGCGTCCAGGGCCAGGCCCAGGCGGGCCGCTGCATGCCGCAGACCGGCCCGCGTGATGTCCCAGAAGGGCTGGTAACGCCCGCTCATGCTCAGCAGGCGGGTGTAGTCGATCTGCTTGTCGCGCCAGGCCAGCGCCAGTGCCTGCCCTTGGCCCGCAAACAGCTGCTCGGCCGCCAGCGCCACGCTGTAGACATCAAACAGCGTGCCGTAGGCGTCAAACAGCACGGCCTCGGGCGCGGGTGACAGGGGGAGCTTGTCCATGGTGGAAGCGACTGTATTACAAACCAAACAACGCATTAATCACGAAATTTGCGAAGGATTGATGACCAAATTAATGCCAATTCGCGCCGGCGATGCCGATTGATTCATGACTGAAATGGCAGTAATCTGCGCATATGGATCGGTTAAAGCAGATCGAATCGTTTGTTTCGGTGGCCGCCAAGGGCAGTCTGACGGCCGCAGCGCAAGCCGAAGGCGTGGCCCCGGCCGTGGTGGGACGGCGCATCGACGCACTCGAAGAACGCCTGGGCGTGAAGCTGCTGTTGCGCACCACGCGGCGCATCAGCCTCACCCATGAAGGCAGCGCCTTTCTCGAAGACTGCCAGCGCATCCTGGCCGACATGGCCAATGCCGAAGCCAGTGTCTCGGCCGGCGGCGTCAAGGCCAGCGGCTTCCTGCGGGTGACCGCCCCGGCCGGTTTCGGGCGCAGGCATGTGGCCCCGCTGGTGCCAGGATTCCTGGCGCGCCACCCCGATGTGCACCTGTCGCTCAACCTCAGCGACCGGGTGGTGGACATCGTCAACGAAGGCTTTGATTGCGCGGTGCGGGTGGGCGACATGCCCGACTCCAGCCTGATCTCCATCCGCCTGGCCGACAACCGGCGCCTGTGCGTGGCAACGCCCGCCTACCTGCAGCGCGCGGGTGTGCCCCAGCACCCGGCCGAACTGGGTCGCCATGAGTGCCTCACGCTGTCATCGGACGCCAGCCAGACCCGCGGCTGGGCTTTTTCGGTCGATGGGGCCGTCACCCACCTGCGGCCCAGTGGCCGCATCGATTGCAGCGACGGCCAGGTGCTGCATGCCTGGTGCCGGCAGGGCATGGGCATCGCCTGGCGCAGCACCTGGGAGGTCGAGAACGACATCGCCAGTGGTGCGCTGGTGCCAGTGCTGGAGCAGTTTGCGGCGCCGCCCAACGGCATTTACGCCGTGCTGCCCCAGCGCAAGCACCTGCCCCTGCGTGTGCGCCTGTGGATCGACTACCTGAAGCACCACTACGGCGACCCGGCCTACTGGCGCGCCGCACCCGGCGGCCAATGAAAAAGCCGCCCGAAGGCGGCCTGTGAAGCGTGCGCCGGCCTGCTCGGGCCAGCGCATCAGCCGGTGATCACTTGGCGTCGGCCACGCACTTCTTGGTGAAGCTGGTCTTGGCGGCACCAGCCAGCTTCTTCTCGGCAGCCTGCTTGTCGCAAGCCTGCTCGGCGGGCGACTTGGCGTCGTTCACGCACTTCTTGACGAAGCTGTTCTTGGCAGCGCCCGCCAGCTTCTTCTCGGCAGCCTGCTTGTCGCAATCGGCCTTGGCATCGGCGGCAAAGGCCTGGGTGGCGCCAGCGGCCATGAACAGGGCCAGCAAAACGGTGGAAACAGACTTGATCATGGACTTTCCTCTTCCTCGCAATGGTTTGGATGGGCCAGCTTTGGCCAGCCACCATTGGAGCAGAGCCGCCAAAGCGCGGCAACGGCCATGCGCAATCGTTACAAGATGCGTCGCGGATGCGCCATGGCCTCGTGCGCGGCATGCAGACGCCGCACCAGCACACGGATGAAGGCCGCGTCAAACAGGTGGCGGGTGGTGGGGCTCAGGCCTTCAAGTGATTCGGGCGTGAAGGCGATGGTGGTGGCCGGCGTCGAGACGATGACGTCGGCGCTGTGCACACGCAGGTCGTCGCTGGGCGCCAGGTAGGCCATCTCGCCCACCGAGGTGCCCGCACCCAGCCGCGCCACGCGGGTCCCCTCGCGGTACACATCCACCCCACCCTGCGCCAGGATGTGAAAGGTGCGGCCCTCCTGGCCCTTGCGATACAGCGCCGTGCCGTACTTGTGGCGCAGCCACTGCGCGCGGTGCACCACCTCCCACAATTCAACGTCGCCAAAGCCCTCGAAGAACTCCAGCGTGCGCAGCAGGTTGAAGCGCTCGGAATCGAGCACATCCTGCAGTCGACCCACAGGCACTTCGCCGTTGGACACCAGCAAAGACCACTCGCGGGCAAAGTCGTCCCAGGTGGGCGGACGGTCATCCGGGTGCTTGGCCAGGCACTGGCGCAGCAGGTCGTCCATGCGGGGGGGCACACCTTCACGCAGGCTCTGCAAGGAGGCCACCTCGGTGTGGTAGATCTGGTGCATCAGCGCCATCTGGTTGGCCGCATCAAAGGGCGGCCGCCCACTCACCAGGTGATAGAGCACCGCCGCCAGCGAATACATGTCCGAGCGCGCATCCAGCGTGCTGCCGTCCAGTTGCTCGGGTGACATGTAAGCCAGCGAACCCACGCGGAACACCTGGGTGCGGTCGCTGGTGTGGTCGAACACGCTGCCAAAGTCGGTGATCTTCACATCGGTGACCAGGTCGTTGGTCACGCTGGCCAGGATGTTGGCGGGTTTCACATCACGGTGGATGAGCCCCTGCTTGTGCACATAGCTCAGCGCCATCGCGCACTTGAAGCCGATCTCGACAATCTGATCCAGCGACAGCAGGCAATCGGCCCGGCAAAACTTGCGCAGCGTCACGCCGGGCACGTATTCCATCACCAGATAGGGCTGGGCCGGATCGGGCACGGCGTCGTAGATCTGCACAACGTTCGGGTGGTGCAGCTTGCCCACCAAGGCGGCTTCGGCGGCAAAAAAGCGCTCGCGGTAGTGCTCTTCGATGGACTGCGTGGTGCCGGCCGGGCGCACCCGCTTGATGGCCACCTGGCGCTGGTTGAAGGGGTCGTCAGCCAGGAACACCTCGCTGGTCGCGCCATCACCCAGGCGTTGCAGCACCCGGTATTTGCCGATGCGCAGCGGCAGGTTCTCCTCGCCCGAAGGCAGGATGACTGGGCGTGGCGTGGTGGCCACCGTGGCGTAAGGATCGTGCATGGGCCAGGCTCGGGGTCAAACCGGGTTGTCGGCATTTGGCAGCCCGGCTTGAAGGCCAGGCCGTGCGCGGCAGCAGCCGGGCACCCCAAACCGTAGAATCGGCCGCATGATCCAAGCCAAGCAGGAGCTGCTCGGGGCGCTGGCCGCCGCCGTGGCACAGCTCGCCCCGCAAGCCGAATTCACCCCGGCCTTCGAATCCCCCAAACAGGCCGCCCACGGTGATTTCGCCATCACCGCGGCCATGCAGTTGGCCCGCGCCACCAAGCGCAACCCCCGTGAGCTGGCCACCGCGCTGGTCGAGGCCCTGAACCAGCAGCCGGCCGTGCAGCGCTGGGTCAGCGCCCTTGAAATTGCCGGCCCGGGCTTCATCAACCTGCGCCTGTCGCCGGCCGCCAAGCAGGCTGTGGTGGCCGAGGTGCTGGCCGCCGGCCCGCGTTTCGGGCTGCAGCCACCCATCGCCAAGAAGCTGATGGTCGAGTTTGTATCGGCCAACCCCACCGGCCCGCTGCATGTGGGCCACGCCCGGCAAGGCGCGCTGGGCGATTCGATCTGCCGCCTGTACGAAAGCCAGGGCTGGGACGTCACCCGCGAGTTCTATTACAACGACGCCGGTGTGCAGATCGCCACGCTGGCCGCCAGCACGCAGGCCCGCCTGCAAGGCTTCAAGCCGGGTGATGCCCAGTGGCCCGAGAACGCCTACAACGGTGACTACATCGCTGACATCGCCCAGGCCTTCCTGCGCCGCGAGACCGTGCACGCCGACGACCGCGCCTTCACCGCCAGCGGCGACATCAACGACCTCGACAGCATCCGCCAGTTCGCCGTGGCCTACCTGCGCCACGAACAAGACCTGGACCTGCAGGCCTTCGGGGTGCAGTTTCAAAACTACTTCCTCGAATCCAGCCTGTACAGCGACGGCAAGGTCGAAGACGCCGTGGCCCGCCTGGTTGCAGCCGGCAAGACCTACGAGCAGGACGGCGCCCTGTGGCTGCGCAGCACCGACTACGGCGACGACAAGGACCGGGTCATGCGCAAGAGCGATGGCCAGTACACCTACTTCGTGCCCGATGTGGCCTACCACATCAACAAGTGGCAGCGGGGCTTTGACCGCGTGATCAACTGCCAGGGCACCGACCACCACGGCACCATCGCCCGCGTGCGCGCCGGCCTGCAGGCGGCCAATGTGGGCGTGCCCACCGGCTGGCCCGAGTACGTGCTCAACAAGATGGTCATGGTGATGAAGGGTGGCCAGGAGGTGAAGATCTCCAAGCGCACCGGCGGCTACGTCACGCTGCGCGACCTGATCGACTGGACCAGCCGCGACGCGGTGCGTTTCTTCCTGATCAGCCGCAAGGCCGACACCGAGTTCATCTTCGACGTCGACCTGGCGCTCAAGGCCAACGACGAGAACCCGGTGTTCTATGTGCAGTACGCCCATGCCCGCATCTGCTCAGTGCTGACGCAGTACACCGCACGCACCGGCCGCGCCACCGACGACGCCACGCTGGCCCAGGCCGACCTGAGCCTGCTCACCGCCCCCACCGAAACCGCGCTGATGCTCAAGCTGGCGGCCTACCCGGCCATGCTCACCAGCGCCGCCAACGATGTGGCCCCGCACGATGTGGCCTTCTACCTGCGCGACGTGGCGGCGGCCTTCCACAGCTATTACGCGGCCGAGCGTTTCCTGATCGACGACGCGGCACTGGCGGCAGCCCGCATGGCCTTGCTGGCCGCCACGCGCCAGGTGCTGCGTAATGCGCTGGGCATGATGGGCGTGAGCGCCCCCGACGCCATGGCCCGCGACACCCCGGCCGAGGCCTCCACCCCAGAAACCCAGGACAAGCAGCCATGAAAAGCCAGCGCGGCGGATTCCTGATGGGCCTGGTGGCCGGCCTGCTGATCGGGCTGGCCGTGGCGCTGGGCGTGGCGCTGTACATCACCAAGGCGCCGGTGCCCTTCATCAACAAGGTGCCCCAGCGCAGCGCCGAGCAAGACGCCGCCGAGGCCGAACGCAACAAGAACTGGGACCCGAACGCCCCGCTGGCCGGCAAGACCGCGGCCAAGCCGCAGGCCGCCGCCTCGGCCGAGGTGCCCGGCACGCCCGCGCCAGCCGCCAGTGCGGTGGTTGCCAACCCCGCCGCGCCAGCCAGTGCAGCCACGGCCCACAGCGCCCGTGACCCGGCCGCCATCCTGGCAGGCCAGGCCCCGGCCGCCAGTGCCGCCGGCAAGACCGCCGCAGCGCCGGCCGCCAAGGCTGCCAGCGCCGTCACACCGGCCTTCTTTGTGCAGGCCGGCGCCTATGGCCGCACCGAAGACGCCGAAGCCCAGCGTGCCAAGCTGGCCCTGATGGGCCTGTCGGCCAAGATCACCGAACGCGAGCAATCGGGCCGCACCGTCTACCGTGTGCGCATCGGCCCCCTGGACACCCGCGAAGAAGCCGAAGACATCCAGACCAAGCTGACCAACGCCAGCATCGAATCCAACCTGGTTCGCGTTGAACGCTGACCGGCCCCGCGTGCACCGATCTGCTGTGCCGCACGTTATCGATGCATCCTCACGCCCTCACCAAGGACACCGCATGAACCGCCGTGAATTCGCCCTCACCTCCACCGCCCTGGTCCTGACCGGTGCGGCGCCGCTGACCTGGGCCCAGGCTCCTGTTGAAGGCAAGGACTACAAGCGCGTCGCGCAACCCGTGCCCATGCCCGCCGGCAAGGTCGACGTGGTCGAGTTCTTTGGCTACTGGTGCCCGCATTGCAACGAGTTCGAGCCCACGCTCGACGCCTGGGTGCGCAAATTGCCGGCGGCGCAGGTCAACTTCCGTCGCATCCCGGTGGTCTTCCGCCCCAGCAACGAGCCGCTGCAGCGCCTGTACTACGCCTTTGAAGCGCTGGGCCTGGTGGACAGCCTGCACCGCAAGACCTTCCATGCCGTGCACGTCGAAAACCGCCGCCTGGACAACGACGCTGAAATCGGCAAGTGGCTGCAAACCGTGGGCGCCGACAGCGCCAAGGTGCTGGACACCATGAAGAGCTTCTCGGTGGCCACCAAGGCCCGCCAGGGCAAGCAGCAGGCCGAAGCCTTCGGCATCGATGGCGTGCCCACGCTGGGCATTGCCGGCCGCTGGATGACCTCACCGTCGATCGCCGGCACGCCCGAGCGCGCCTTGGCGGTGTGTGACGCCCTGATCGCCCAGGCCCGCAAGGGCTGACGGGGCACGCGCGCCGGCTGCTCAGGCCGGCCGAGCAAAATTGATCGGCAGCGGTGGGCGCCAGGCCTGGCCCGGCCGATCAGGCGCCGGTGCGCAGCGCCATCGGCTGGTGGCGGCCACGCCCCAGCCGGCCAGCCACAGCTCAGCTTGCCGGGACGGCCGCACCAGGGCGGGCGTGGCCTGCCACTGCTGCAGCCGGTCGTCCAGGGCCTGGGCATCGGCGGCCAACTGCCCCTGGTCGATGGATCGAATCGTGCCTGCGCTGACCGCGGCCAGCACGGCATGGCCGTCGCCGGCCACGGCAAACACCGCTTCGCGGCCTCTCAGGGCGCCGGCATAGGCGGCGTTCCAGGTGCGCACGAACATCGGCGCGGCCCAGCGCAGGCGCAAACCCATGTCCAGGGCCAGGTCACGCAGCTCGGCCAGCAACCAGGCGTCCACCCCGGCCACGAACAGGTGCCGCTTGTCCGGCTGCAGGTGCACGCGCATGGCGGTGGGGGTGTCGCCCTCGAACACGCTGCGGGCCTGCTCGTGCAGCTGCGGCAAGGTGGTTTGCGCGAAGTCGCCTGCCGTCACCGCCAGTTCGGCCAGCTCATCGCCCCAGACGATGTCCAGGCTGGCACCCGACACGCTGCGCGAGGCGTCCAGCTGCGACAGGGCCCGCATGCTGGCCGCGATCATCGGACGCCAGTCGCCCCGGCGCACCGGCCTGGTCAGCCTGATCTCGGCGCCACGCTCGGAGTGCGTCACCGACCAGCCACGCTGCCAGCGCTCGGCCCGCACACCGCTTGTGCGCAAGACCAACTGCACATGATCGTTCAAACGAAGAGACAAAAGCGTCCAAGCCTCGGTAAGGCGCCTGATGGCGGGGTGGCAGCCGCCGATGAGCCGCTGGCAAACCCACGCTGTGGCCCGCTGTGCGGCCCAGGCATATGCATCAAGATGTTTCAATTCTGGCGGAATTGATTCCGAACAGGCATCCCCGGAGCACGGGCCGCTCAACAAAGGGGGCCTGCCGGTGGTCGCAGCCCTTCATCGTGCGCAATCTGCCCGAAACGAGGTGTTTGCGCGTCACCGGGGTGCCTGCCAGGGGGTCTTGAGACTAGAATGTTCTGCAAGTTCTGTGCCGAGCCAAACATCCCCATGTCCACCTTGCAGTACACCCGGATTCCCCTTCTGTTGCTGAGCATGGCGCTGGCAGCGGGCAGCGCCTGCGCCGAGAAGGCCGACCGCAACCAGGCCATGACCCTGGAGTCCGACCAGCCCTGCAAGGTTGACCTGGGCAAGCAGGAAAGCCTGTGCAGCGGCAATGTGGTGATCAGCCAGGGCTCCTTGCTCATCCGCGCCGATCGGCTCGAGTTGCGCGAAACCGCCCAGGGTTATCAGGTTGCACTGGCGCTGGGCACGGCCAGCAAGCCGGCGTCCTACCGACAAAAGCGCGACGGCAGCAATGAAATCGTCGAAGGCCAGGCCCAGCGCATCGATTACGACAGCCGGCTGGGCACCATCCGGTTTGAGGGCCAGGCCCAGGTGCGCCGACTGCAAGGCAGCACGGTGGCCGATGAGATGCAAGGCGCCGTGATTGTCTGGGACAGCCAGGCCGAAACCTTGCACGTGCAGGGCGGCAGCCGCAATGACAGCAACCCCAGCGGCCGTGTGCGCGCCGTGATCGCCCCACGCGTGCCGGTCGATGCCGCCTCGGCCACGCCAGCGGCGGCGCCGGCTGCACCGCTCAAGCCCAGCCCCGGCATCGGAGATCGCCGTTGAGCGCTGCCCCTGACACCGCCGGTGCGCGGGCCTCGCGCCTGGAAGTGACCGGCCTGCAAAAGCGCTACGGCTCGCGGCAGGTCGTCAAAGAGGTGCACCTGTCGGTGGGTGCCGGCGAAGTGGTGGGTCTGCTGGGCCCCAACGGCGCGGGCAAGACCACCACCTTCTACATGGTGGTTGGCCTGGTACGCGCCGATGCCGGCGAGATCCGCATCGATGGCGTGGCCGTGCAGGCCAAGCCCATCCACCAGCGCGCCCGCATGGGCCTGAGCTACCTGCCTCAAGAAGCCTCCATCTTTCGCAAGCTCACCGTCGAAGAAAACATCCGCGCGGTGCTCGAATTGCAAGTGGATGCGCAGGGCAAACCGCTGGGTGCGGCGCAGATCAACACCCTGCTCGAAACCCTGCTGGCCGACCTGTCGATTGAAAAGCTGCGCGATTCACCCGCGCCTGCACTGTCTGGCGGCGAGCGTCGCCGCGTCGAGATCGCGCGGGCGCTGGCCACGCAGCCACGCTTCATCCTGCTGGACGAACCCTTTGCCGGCGTCGATCCCATCGCCGTCATCGAGATCCAGCGCATCATCGGTTTCCTCAAGGCCCGGGGCATCGGCGTGCTGATCACCGACCACAACGTGCGCGAAATGCTGGGCATTTGCGACCGCGCCTACATCATCAGCGAGGGCCGTGTGCTGGCCGAAGGCACACCGGCCGACATCGTGGAGAACGCCGATGTGCGGCGTGTCTACCTCGGTGAACACTTCAAGATGTAAGTGCTCGCTTCTATTTTCGCCCCATGAAACCGTCGCTTCAGGTACGCCTTTCCCAGCATTTGGCGCTCACGCCCCAATTGCAGCAGTCGATCCGGCTGCTGCAGTTGTCCACGCTGGAACTGCACCAGGAAATCGAGCAGATGCTCGAAGCCAACCCCTTCCTGGACACCGACGACGACCACGCGCCCATGGAATTCGGCCTGGAGCGCGTCACCGCCACCACCGATGCCGGGGCCGAGCGCGAGAAAACCCGGCTCAACGAGCGTGAAGACAGCGCCGAGGCACAAGCCGGCAACGACGAGCCCGCTGGCGTCGACAACGCCGAATTTGGCGGCACCGAGCGTGACGACTGGGAAAACGGCACCGAAGGTGACGACTTCGATGGCATCCGCGAGTTGCCCCCGCAATCGGCGCCGGGCAGCGGCGACGACGATTACGAGCCCATCGAATCGGCCGATGCCGGCCCCACGCTGCAAGAGCACCTGCGCCGCCAGTTGCTGGGCATGCGCCTGTCCGAAGAAGACTCGACCGCGGTGATGGTGCTGATCGAATCGCTGAACGAAGACGGTTACCTGGCCGACACCCTGGAAGACATCGCCGAGCGCCTAGCCGCCAGCATGGGCCTGGACGGCGACGAGTTTGCCGATGACCGCCAAGAGCTGGCCGACCGCCTGCGCTGCGCGCTCAAGTGGCTGCAAAACCTCGAACCCACTGGCGTGGGTGCGTCCAGCCTGGGCGAGTGCCTGACCCTGCAACTGCGTGAGCTGCCGCCCAGCGCCGCGCGCAAGGTTGCCATCCGCATCTGCCAGGGCCACCTTGAATTGCTGGCCAAGCGCGAACTGAAGAAGCTGATGACCGTGACCGGCGCCGACGAAGCCTTGCTGCGTGAGGCCCAGGCCCTGATCGTGGCCTGCGAGCCCAAGCCGGGCCGGCCCTTCACCCGCGCCGAAGCCAACATCGTGGTGCCCGATGTCATCGTGATCAAGGCGGGCCGCGGCTGGAAGGCCACGCTCAACCCCGACGTGATGCCCAAGCTGCGCATCAACGACCTGTATGCGCAAGCCATCCGCGGCCAGCGCGGCGGCAGCGCCAGCGGCCTGTCGCAGCGCCTGCAGGAGGCACGCTGGTTCATGAAGAACATCCTGCAGCGCTTTGACACCATCCTGCGCGTCAGCCAGGCCATCGTCGAGCGTCAGAAAAGCTTCTTCACCCATGGCGAGATCGCCATGAAACCCCTGGTGCTGCGCGAGATCGCCGACGAACTGGGCCTGCACGAGTCCACCATCTCGCGGGTGACCACGGCCAAGTACATGAACACGCCCTACGGCACCTTCGAACTGAAGTACTTCTTCGGCTCGTCGCTGAACACCGAGGCCGGTGGCAATGCCAGCAGCACGGCCGTACGGGCCCTGATCAAGCAGCTGGTCAGTGCCGAGCCCCCCGGCAAGCCCCTGTCGGACAGCCAGTTGTCCGAGATGCTGTCCGAGCAAGGCATCCAGGTGGCCCGCCGCACGGTGGCCAAATACCGCGAGGCGCTGAAGATCGCCCCGGCCAACCTTCGAAAGGCCATGTGAGCGAACTGCCCTCTCCCAATCCGTCCAGCCCGCGCCCGCAGCGCGTGCCCGGGCGCAAGCCGGTGTCGGTGGGCGACAGCCCGGTGCCACTGTTCGTGCCTTGCGCCGGCGGCTGCGAAACCCTGCTGGCCGAAGAGCTCGACCGCATCCTCGAAGGCCAGCACACCATCGAGCTGGCCCGTGGCGGCGTGCACGTCACCGGCAACGCCGTGACGGCCATGCGCATCAACCTCGAAAGCCGCCTGGCCCAGCGGGTGCTGTGGCCGCTGGCCTTCGGCCCCTACGAGAGTGAACACGATCTGTACGACTTGGGCTGCACCGTGGCCTGGAGCAACTGGATCACGCCCGAACAAACCTTTCGCATCGACACCACGGCCCAGCGCTCACCGCTGCAAAGCCTGAACTTCGCCACGCTGCGGGTGAAAGACGCAGTGTGCGACGTGGTGCGCCACGACACCAACGCCCGGCCCAGCATCGACACCCGCTTTCCCGATCTGCCGCTCACGCTGCACCTGTCGCCCACCCATGCCACCCTGTATGCCGACACCTCGGGTGAGGCGCTGTTCAAGCGCGGCTGGCGTGATGCCCAGGGTGCCAAGGGCGAGGCCCCGCTGAAGGAAACCCTGGCCGCTGCCATGCTGGCGGCCGCTGGCTGGCAAGGGCGGCCCGAAGACGGCCCGCTGATCGACCCCTGCTGCGGTGCCGGCACCATCGCCATCGAGGCCGCGCAGATCGCCTGCGGCATGGCCCCTGGCCTGCAACGGCGCTTCGCCTTCGAGCGCATGCTGCCGTTTCGCACCCATCAAAACACCTGGGCCCGCCTCAAAGACGCCGCCCGGGCACGCCAGCATGCGCCCGCCGTGGCCGTCTACGCCGGTGATGTGTCGTTCCGCATGACCGACTTTGCCACCCGCAATGCCGATCGCGCCGGCGTGGCCCAGGCCATCGAATTCAAAACCGCCGACGCCCTGCAGCGCTTGCCCCCGGCCGAGCGTGGCGTGGTGGTGATCAACCCGCCTTATGGTGAACGCATCGACCCCAAGGGCTCACGCGGGGGCGAACGCATTGATCCTCACGGCCACCGCAGCGAGCGCCACGGCCCCCGTGCCAGCCGCGAGGGCTTTGAAGGCGGCGGTGACCCGGCCGTGTTCTTCAGCCAGCTGGCCGCCCACTGGAAGCGCCACTGGAGCGGCTGGCAGGCCTGGGTGCTGAGCCCCGACATGAAGCTGCCGCAGGCTTTTCGCCTGAAGGAAAGCCGCCGCGTGCCGCTGTGGAACGGCCCGATCGAATGCCGCCTGTTCAGGTTTGACCTGGTGGCCGGATCGGCGCGCAGCAAGCCGGCCGACGACGCCGGCCCCACGCCGGCCTGAAGCCGGCACCCGCCGGCTTCGGCCCGCTCAGCGCTTGAGCAGACCGCCCAGCAGGCCGCCCAGGGCCTGGCCCAGGTCAACGCCGCCCTGGGGCACCTGGCCGCCGGGCGTCAGGTGGTCGATCACCTGAGGCAACACCTGCGACAGATGGCCCGCCAGATCGGCGGGCGACAAACCCACCTGCTGCGCCAGCGCGCCCAACTGGCCGTTGCCCAGCACCGATTGCAGTTGCTCGGCCGAGACCGGCAGGTTGGCGCCGGTGCCCACCCAGGACTGCACCACCTCGCCCAGGCCACCGTGCTGGAACTGCTGGATCAGGCCCAGCAAACCGGCTGCGCCGCCGCCTGGTGCCGCACCGCCACCACCCAGCAGGCCACCCATCACCTGCATCAGGGCATCGGCGCCCAGACCACCCGCCTGGCCACCCTGGGCCGCGCCCATGACGCTGCCCATGACCGAATCCAACAATCCCATGGTGACTCCCGTTTCCGATTGACGCGCCCCCTGGCGCACAGGGCATTGTGACCTTGCCGGGCGGGGCCGGGCCCCACCGAAGGTCGGGTTTCTTCAGCCCGTGCGGCGCAAGCGCGCCAGCGCCAGCAGCGCGACGGCCAGCAGGCTGATGGGCACCAGCGAGCCCAGGTTCATCGCCGTCCAGCCGCCCGTGGTGACCAGCGCGCCCGAACTGAAAGAGGTGACCGTCATCGTGGCGTAGACGCAGAAATCGAGCGCCGCCTGGGCACGGGTTTTTTCCTCGGGGGTCCAGGATTCGGTGGCCAGCGTGCTGCCGCCGATGTAGAGGAAGTTCCAGCCCAGGCCCAGCACGGTGAGCGCGCCCACAAAGTGCATCACATCGTTGCCCGACAGCGCAAAGGCCACGCAGGCCAGGTTCAGCAGCAGGCCGGTCGTCATGATGGGCAGCACGCCAAAACGCTTGATCAGCCGCCCGGTGAAAAAGCTGGGCACGTACATGCCCAGCACATGCCACTCCAGCACCAGCGCGGCCGCGCTGAAGGGGTGGTGGCACTGCGCCATGGCAATGGGCGTGGCGGCCATCAGCAGGTTCATCACGCCATAACCAATGGCGCAGGCGGCCGCCGCGATGATGAACACCGGCTGCCGCACGATCACCCGCGTGCCGCGGCCCATCTGCTGCGTCTGGCCCTGGCCCGGCAAGTCCGGAAACCGGAGGAATCGCATCAGCAGCAGGCTCAGCGTGGCCACACCCATCAGCGCCAGGTAGGCGCCGGCAAAGGGCTGGCTGAGTGCATCACGGCTCCAGCTGGCCAGGTTGGGGCCCACCACCCCGCCGATGATGCCGCCAGCCAGCACCAGCGAAATGGCGCGCTCCTTGAAGGCCGGCGCCACCAGCTCGGTGGCCGCAAACCGGTACAGCGAGCCGTTGGCGTTGTAATAACCGGCCACCAGCGTGGACGCCGTCAGCAGCCAGAAGTTGCGGGTCATCGCCGCCCAGGCGCAAACAGCCGCACTGGCGATGGCCACCAGCAGGCCCAGCGAAAACGCCTTCTGCCTGCCAAAGCGCCGCTGATGCCGCGCCACCAGGCCCGTGGCCATCGCGCCGCCGGCCACATAGGCCGTGATGGGCAAGGTCGCCATCCAGCCCACCGGCGCCAGCGCCAGGCCCACCAGGCCATTGATGGCGATGAACACCACGTTGTTGACCAGCAGCAGACCCGAGCACAGGGTCAGCAGCAGCAGTTGAGGGTTCATGCGGGGTCTTCCAGGGCGGCCAGGCAGGCCAGCACCGCCAAGGGTGCGGTATCGGCTCGCAGCACGCGCGGGCCCAGGGTGATGGGCGCAAAACCCTGGGCGGTGGCCGCCACCATCTCGGTCGGGCTCAAACCTCCTTCGGGCCCACTGAGCACCACGGTGGGCGCCTGGGCCTGGAGCCGGGCAGCCCGCAGCAGGGGCTGGGTGCCGTCAGCCAGGCTGAGCATCCAGCGGCGAGCCGGCAGATCGGCGGGGCGGGCCAGCCACTCACGCAGGCTCAGCGGCTGCGCCACCTCGGGCACGCGGTTGCGGCCGCATTGCTCGCAGGCGGCCACGGCAATGGCCTGCCAATGAGCGGCCTTGCGCTCGGCGCGGTCACCCGCCACGCGCAGCACCGACCGCTCACAGACCAGCGGCACGATGCGGTGCACGCCCAGCTCGGTGGCCTTTTCAACCAGGGTGTCCATGCGTTCATTGGCCGGCATGCCCAGTGCCAGCGTCACGGGCGTGGCCAGCTCGCACTCGTGGTTGTCATGGGCCGTCACCCGCACGGCCACACTCTTGCGGCCCATGTCGGTCACCTCGGCCTGCCACTGACCACCCGCGCCGTTGAACAGCAGCACCGGGTCACCCGGCTGCAGGCGCAACACCTGCACATGGCGCGAAGCCGTGGGGGGCAGATCAAGCTGGGCCCCGGCAGACAGCGGGGCATCGGTGAACAGGCGTGGCGGCATGGTGCCAGTGTGCCCCAAGCCCACTCGGCGCCGGGATCAGCCGGGCGCGACGAGGATCTGGGCGACGGCCAGCGCAGCGGCATCGCCCTGCGCTTCACGCACCAGCTCAACAAAGCGCTGGGCGAGCTGACGGATTTCTTCGGGCCCGCTGCAGCGCTCGACCTCCAGGATGACCTTGTAGCTCTTCATCAGGCCCAGGCGGGGGCGCGCCTCGGCGGTGAGGCGGTCATACAGCGTCTTGTAACTCTTGGCCTCAAGGGCCTGCGCAAAGCTGATGCGCGGTGCCGCCGGCGCGGGCGCAGGGGCCGGCGCAGCCGATTGGGCCTCCACCAGGCCTTCGGCCAGCAGCATGGCCATGTCAGCGGCCGTGCAGCCATTGACGGCCTCCAGCCAGCCTTCGATGCTGCGCGTGGCATCCACGATCAGCAGCAGGTTGCGCGCCGGGCGCGACAGCTGGTACTGACGCTGCTTGATTTCGGCGCGTCCGGCTTCGGTCTTGGTGACGCGCTGGGCGCGCCACGCCGGGCTCTCGACTGCTGGCCCTGTACCGTCTTGGCTCACCGCTTGACCTCTCGCAGTTCACGTCTGAGGATCTTGCCCACGGTGGTCTTGGGGAGTTCGGTGCGGAACTCGACCAGCTTGGGCCGCTTGTAACCCGTGAGATTGGCTTCGCAGAAGCTGCGCACCTGATCTTCGGTGAGCGCCGGGTCTTTCTTGACGATGACCACTTTCACGGCCTCGCCCGCTTTCTCGTCGGGCACCCCGACAGCGGCACACTCCAGCACACCAGACAACTGCGACAGCACATCTTCGATCTCGTTGGGATAAACGTTGAACCCGGACACCAGAATCATGTCCTTCTTGCGGTCAACGATGCGGAAGTATCCCCTGTCATCGACCGTTCCGATATCCCCCGTGCGAAAGAAACCGTCGGCAGTCATCACTTTGGCGGTTTCGTCGGGCCGCTGCCAATAACCTGCCATGACCTGGGGGCCGCGGATGGCGATCTCGCCGGCCTGGCCCATGGCCACTTCATGGCCGTCGTCGTCCAGCAACACCAGCTCGGTACTGGGCATGGGCAGGCCGATGGTGCCGGTGTAGGCCGTGGCATCGACCGGGTTGCAGGTGGCCGACGGGCTGGTCTCGGACAGGCCATAGCCTTCGCAGATCGGACAGCCGGTTTTCTCGAGCCACAGGCGCGCCGTGCCCTGTGTGACGGCCATGCCACCGCCCACGGATATCTTCAGGTGGCTCCAGTCGACCTTGTCGAAATCGGGGTGGTTGGCCAGCGCCCCGAACAGCGTGTTGACCGCCGGAAAGCTGTGAAACGGCTGGGCAGCCAGATCCTTGAGCACGGCCGGAATGTCGCGCGGGTTGGCGATCAGGATGTTGCAGCCGCCCATGCGCAGGCCCAGCATCATGTTGGTGTTGAAACCAAAGATGTGGTACAGCGGCAGGGCACACACCGTGACGATCTGGACACCGGCCGGGATTTTTTTCAGTGCCGGCTGGTACCAGGCCTCGGCCTGCAGGATGTTGGCCACCAGGTTGCGATGCAGCAGCACGGCACCCTTGCTGACGCCGGTGGTGCCGCCCGTGTACTGCAACACCGCGATGTCGTCAGGGCCCAGCTTGGCGGGCGCCAGGCTCATCGAGCGGCCCTTGGCCAGCGCGTCGTTGAAACGCACGGCGTCGGGCAGGCTGAAGGCCGGCACCATCTTCTTGACGCGGCGCACCACATGGTTGACCAGCAAGCCCTTGAAGAGCCCCAGCATGTCGCCCATGGCCGCCAGCACGACCGTCTTGGTGGGCACGTTGTCGATCACCTGGGCCAGCGTGGCGGCAAAGTTCTCCATCACGATGATGGCCTTGGCGCCTGAATCCTTGAGTTGGTGCTCCAGTTCGCGCGGGGTGTACAGCGGGTTCACATTGACCACCACCAGCCCGGCCCGCAGGATGGCAGCCACGGCCACCGGGTACTGCGGCACATTGGGCATCATGACGGCCACGCGGTCACCGCGCCCCAGGCCCGCACCCTGCAGCCAGGCGGCCATGGCGCGCGAGGCATCGTCGACCTCGCCGAAGCTGAAGGCCTTGCCCATGAAGCGGTAGGCCGTCAGATCGCGGTACTTGCGCAGGCTTTCGTCGATCAAGGCCACCAGCGAGGGGTACAGATCGGTGCGCACTTCTGCGGGCACGCCTGCCGGGTATTGATCAAGCCAAATCTTCTGCATCAGACACTCCAGGTATGTCGGGATTCTGACTGAGGGCTGACAGCATCTTCATCAGGGCATTCGATAGCCGAGCCCAGGTGAAGCGCTCTGATCACACGGTTGGTGCACCGGGGCGGTGCCAAAGTGCCACCGCCAACCCGACCGGAGACAAAAAAGCCGGGCAGGGCCCGGCTGTTGCAGAACGCGTGCGTGCCTACTCGATGGCCTTGACCATGTCTTCGACGACCTTCTTGGCATCGCCAAACACCATCATGGTCTTGTCCATGTAGAACAGCTCGTTGTCCAGGCCCGCGTAGCCGGCGGCCATCGAGCGCTTGTTGACGATGATGGTCTTGGCCTTGTAGGCCTCCAGGATGGGCATGCCGTAGATGGGGCTGCCCTTGATGTGGGCGGCCGGGTTCACCACGTCGTTGGCGCCCAGGATGATGGCCACGTCGGCCTGGCCGAATTCGCCGTTGATGTCTTCCATTTCGAAGACCTGGTCGTAGGGCACCTCGGCTTCGGCCAGCAGCACGTTCATGTGGCCGGGCATGCGACCAGCCACCGGGTGGATGGCGTACTTGACGGTGATGCCCTTCTCGGTGAGCTTGGCGGCCAGTTCCTTGACGGCGTGCTGGGCACGCGCCACGGCCAGGCCGTAACCCGGCACGATGACCACGGTTTCGGCATTGCCCAGCACAAAGGCGGCGTCGTCGGCGCTGCCGCTCTTGACGCTGCGCTGCACGGCGGCACCCGCAGCCGGGCCGCTGGCCTCGCCCCCAAAACCACCCAGGATCACGTTGAAGAACGAGCGGTTCATGGCCTTGCACATGATGTAGCTCAGGATGGCCCCCGAGCTGCCCACCAGGCTGCCGGCGATGATCAGCATCGCGTTGTTCAGGCTGAAGCCGATGCCCGCCGCCGCCCAGCCCGAATAGCTGTTGAGCATCGACACCACCACCGGCATGTCGGCACCGCCAATGGGGATGATGATCAGCACGCCCATCACGAAGGCCAGGGCCAGCATGGCGAAGAACGCAGGCCAGCTTTCGGTGGCCATGAACACCAGGCCCAGGCCCACCGTGGCCAGGCCCAGCACCAGGTTGAGCTTGTGCTGGCCGGCAAACTGCACCGGCGCGCCCTGGAACAGGCGGAACTTGTACTTGCCGCTGAGCTTGCCGAAGGCGATCACCGAGCCGCTGAAGGTGATGGCACCGATGGCCGCCCCCAGGAACAGCTCCAGACGGTTGCCCGCCGGAATGGGCAGGCCCTTGGCGGCGATGCCGAAGGCGTAGGGCTCGGCCACGGCGGCCACGGCGATGAACACCGCGGCCAGGCCGATCATGCTGTGCATGAAGGCCACCAGCTCGGGCATCTTGGTCATCTCGACCCGTTTGGCCATGATGGAGCCGGCCGTGCCGCCGAGCAGCAGGCCACCCAGCACATAGCCCATGCCCAGGGCATTGCCGCCGGCGAGCTTGAGGATCAGGGCTGCAGTGGTCAGCACGGCGATGGTCATGCCGACCATGCCAAACAGGTTGCCGCGGATCGAGGTGGTGGGGTGGCTCAGGCCCTTGAGCGCCTGAATGAAGCAGATGCTGGCCACCAGGTACAGCAGGGTCACCAGGTTCATGCTCATGATGCGTCTCCCTTGCCGGCGACAGGGGCCTTCTTTTCTTTCTTCTTGAACATCTCGAGCATGCGTCGGGTGACCAGGAAGCCGCCGAACACATTGACGGCGGCCAGGGCCACGGCCAGCACGCCCATGGTCTTGCCCAGGCTGGTTTCGGTGAGCGCGGCGGCCAGCATGGCGCCCACGATGACGATGGCCGAGATGGCGTTGGTCACCGCCATGAGCGGCGTGTGCAGCGCGGGGGTGACCGTCCAGACCACGTGGTAGCCCACGTAGATGGCCAGCACGAAGATGATCAGGTTGGTGATGGTGGGGCTGAGGATGTCCATGGTGTTACTTTCTCTTGACCTCGCCGCCCTGGGTCATCAGGCAGGCGGCCACGATGTCGTCGTCCATCGGCACATTGACCGCGGCGGCGTCCTTGGCCAGCACCAGCTTGAGGAAATCGAGCACGTTGCGGGCATACAGGGCGCTGGCGTCGGCGGCCACCAGGGCCGGCAGGTTGGTTTCGCCAACGATGGTCACGCCGTGCTTGACGACGGTCTTGTCGGCCTCGGACAGCGGGCAGTTGCCGCCACCGTTGGGGCCCTTGCCGGCGGCGATGTCGACGATGACGCTGCCGGGCTTCATGGCGCGCACCATCTCTTCGGTGATGAGCGTGGGCGCGGCGCGGCCGGGGATCAGCGCGGTGCTGATGACCACATCGGCCGCGGCCACCCGCTTGGCCACCTCCACCTGCTGGCGGGCCAGCCACGAGGGCGGCATGGGCTTGGCATAACCGCCCACGCCTTCGGCGGCTTCTTTTTCTTCGGGGGTGTCGTAGGACACCTCGATGAACTTGCCGCCCAGCGATTCAACCTGCTCTTTCACCGAGGGGCGTACATCGCTGGCCTCGATGACGGCGCCCAGGCGCTTGGCCGTGGCAATGGCCTGCAGGCCCGCCACCCCCACGCCCAGGATCACCACACGCGCAGCCTTGACGGTGCCGGCGGCGGTCATCAGCATGGGGAAGAAGCGCTGGTACTTGTCGGCGGCCATCATCACGGCCTTGTAGCCGGCGATGTTGGCCTGGGATGACAGCACGTCCATGCTTTGCGCACGGGTGGTGCGCGGCGCGGCCTCCAGCGCAAAGCTGGTCAGGCCGGCAGCGGCCAGGGCGTCCAGGCCCGGGCGGTCAAAGGGGTTGAGCATGCCCACCAGCGTGGCACCCGATTTCATCAGCGCCAGTTCGTCAGCCTGCGGCGAGCGCACCTTGAGCACCAGGTCGGCACCCAGCGCGCCCGCGCGGTCGGTGATCTGGGCACCGGCGGCCACATAGGCCTCGTCGGTGACGCTGGCGGCGACGCCGGCACCCGCCTGCACGCGCACCGTGTGGCCCTGTGCCGTGAGCTTCTTGGCCGTCTCGGGTGTCACGGCCACACGGGTTTCACCCGCGACCGTCTCGAGCGGAACGCCTATTTGCATGCAGATCTCCTCTTGTTCGTGCCATGAACCATCCTGGCCCTCTTGCAAGAAGCTTACCCGACCGCGCCGTGGGCCCATAGAGGCTGATCCCTTGGTGACGGCCGCCGGGCCGGCCCGCCCGTACGATGGGCGCATGAACACCCCTCGTTGGAAGCCCAGCGTCACGGTGGCCGCCGTGGTCGAGCACGATGGCCGTTACCTGCTGGTCGAAGAAAACACGCCCGAAGGCCTGCGGCTGAACAACCCGGCCGGCCACCTCGATCCGGGTGAATCCCCCCAACAGGCCGTGGTGCGCGAGTGCCTGGAAGAGACAGCCTGTCACTTTGTGCCACAGGCGCTGCTGGGTGTGTACCTGGCACGCTTTGAGCGACCGGGCACCGGCGACGACATCACCTACCTGCGCCTGGCCTACAGCGGCACCGTGGGTGAGCCCGAGCCCGGTCGCACACTCGACACCCCCATCGTGCGCACGCTGTGGCTGAGCCTGGCCGAGGTGCAGGCCCAGGCCCATCGCCTGCGCAGCCCGCTGGTGCTGCAATGCCTGCAAGACCACGCCGCCGGCAAGCGCTACCCGCTGGACGTGGTGATCGCCGATCCCTCCCTGTACAGCCCTTGGCAGATGGGCGGGGCGGCCCGACCATGAGCGAGGTGCTGCGTTTTGGCCCGGTGGCCGTGCACCTGGGCGACAAATCGGGCAAGTACCCCGATGGCAACCAGGTGCTGGTGCAGGGGCCCGAGTTGCGTGTGGCCTTCGACACCCCGCAGGTGTCCCACCGCATTGGCGACGACTTCGACGGCGTGGACCTGGTGCTGCTGGGCCATGTGCATGAAGACCACATGGCTGGCCTGTGCCGCGTGCCCCGCGCGGCCGTGCAGGTGCACGAGGCCGATCTGGCGGCCGCGCAAAGCTGGGCCGGGCTGTCGGCCCACTATGGCTACCCCGCGCCGGTGCTGGCCGACCTGCGCCAGATGATCGAGGCGCAGTTTCACTACCAGGCCCGGCCCGACGCCACCGGCTACCGGCACGGCAGCGTGTGGGAGCTGGGTGGCGGCATCCGCATCCGCGCCCACCACCTGCCCGGCCACACCGCTGGCCATTGCGCACTGCTGGTCGAATCCGAGGGCCTGGCCTTCATCGGCGACATCGATCTGTCGGGCTTTGGCCCCTATTACGGCGATGCCACCTCCAGCCTGGCCGATTTCAGGCAGTCGCTGAGGGCCGTGGCCGAGCTGGACGCGCGGGTGTGGGTCACCTCGCACCACCGGGCGGTGGTCACCGATCGGCCGGCCTTTCTGGCGGCACTGGCCGCCTTTGCCGGCAAGATCGACGAGCGCAGCGAGCGCCTGCTGGCCATGCTGGCAAGCGGCCCGCAAACGCTGGACGAGCTGGTGCGGCAAGGTCTGCTGTACCCACCCGGGCACGATGCGTTGTGGGTCGATTGCGCCGAGCGCCGCAGCATCGGCATGCACCTGGACGAGCTGATGGCCGCCGCCCGGGTGGCCCGCGACGAGCAGGGCCGATACCACCTGGGCTGAACGGCCGGCCCAAGGCTGGGACAATCGGGCCCCATGAAACCCACCCGCGTGGTCGTCGGCCTGTCCGGCGGCGTTGATTCAGCCGTCACCGCCTGGCTCCTCAAACAGCAAGGCCACGAGGTGGTGGGCATCTTCATGAAAAACTGGGAAGACGATGACGACAGCGAATACTGCTCGTCGAACATCGACTTCGTGGACGCCGCCGCCGTGGCCGATGTCATCGGCATCGAGATCGAGCACGTCAACTTCGCGGCCGACTACAAGGACCGCGTGTTTGCCGAATTCCTGCGTGAATACCAGGCCGGCCGCACACCCAATCCCGATGTGCTGTGCAACGCCGAGATCAAGTTCAAGGCTTTTCTTGACCACGCCATGCGGCTGGGCGCCGAGAAAATCGCCACCGGCCACTATGCGCGGGTGCGTGAGCGCAACGGCCAGTTTGAGCTGCTCAAGGGCCTGGATCCGCTGAAGGACCAAAGCTATTTTTTGCACCGCCTGAACCAGGCCCAGCTCGCCAAGACCTGGTTTCCGGTGGGCGAGCTGCCCAAGACCGAGGTGCGCCGCCTGGCCGCCGAGATCGGCCTGCCCAATGCCCGCAAAAAGGATTCAACCGGCATCTGCTTCATCGGCGAGCGGCCCTTCCGCGAGTTTCTCAACCGCTACCTCAGCCACGAGCCCGGCCCCATCGTGGATGACCGGGGTCGGCGCATTGGCCAGCATGTGGGCCTGAGCTTCTACACCCTGGGCCAACGCCAGGGCCTGGGCATTGGCGGCGTGAAAGCCAAGGGCGCCGCCCGGGGCGCGGGTGACCACGCGCCCTGGTTCGTGGCCCGCAAGGACCTGTCCACCAACACGCTGGTGGCCGTGCAGGGGCATGATCACCCCTGGCTGCAATCGCCCTCGCTGCGCTTTGACGATGTCAGCTGGGTGGCCGGCACGCCGCCGCCCGACAGCGCCCTGGCTGCCAAGAGCCGCTACCGCCAGGCCGATGCGCCCTGCCGGTTGCAGGCCTTGGGGCCCAGCCTGTTTGAGTTGCGCTTTGACAGCCCGCAGTGGGCGGTCACACCTGGCCAATCGGCCGTGGTGTATGACGGTGAGGTCTGCCTGGGTGGGGGCGTGATCGCTTCGGCGGGCTGACCAAGCACCGCCCACCATTCAAGTCGGGCGCCTCGCGGGCCGATACGACCAGACATGCCGCCGGCACTTTGTCAGCCGGCGCCCATCCCTGCTGTCGTCAACGCTGCCTCGCCGCTCTCCATGACCGATTCCCCTGATGCCTCGCTGTGGGCGCGCGCCAGGCGCTGGGCCCGTGCCGCCTGGCGCGGCCAGCCCGATGCGCCGACCCCCGAGCCCGAGGCAGCCCCCGCCGCCGACCTGCTGCCGGCCGACACGCTCACGGGCCTGCCCAACCGGGACGCCCTGATGGAGTTGCTGCAGCAGGCCATTGCCGACAGCGAAGCGCTGAACGAGCCGCTGGCCCTGCTGGTGCTGGACGTCGACCGATTCAAGCATATCAACCAGGTGCTGGGCGTGGCTTTTGGCGACCGCATCCTGGTGCGCCTGGCGCAAAGGCTGGAAGAAACCCTGGAGCCGGGCCACCGCCTGGCGCGGCTGGGTGGCGACCGCTTTGCCCTGTTGATGCCGGCCACCGGCGCGCAGCAGGCCGAGGCCCGCTGGCAAACCATCCAGACCCGTTTTGAGCGGCCCTTGAGCTGGGACGACCAGTCGCTGGACATCCGGCTGAGCATGGGCCTGGCCCTGTGCCCGCACCATGCTGGCGACGCCGACACCTTGCTCACCCGCGCTGAAGCCGCCCTGCGCGCGGCCAAGGCCCAGGGCGGTGGCTGCCAAAGCTACGACCTGAGCCACGATGCCACCAGCGCTGCCAACCTGGCCCTGCTGGCCGAGTTGCGCCAGGCCATCGGCCTGGGGCAGTTGCGGCTGTTTCTGCAGCCCAAGATCACGCTGGGCACGGGTGTGGTCAGCGGTGCCGAGGCCCTGGTGCGCTGGCAGCACCCGCAGCGCGGCCTGGTGCAGCCCACGCAGTTCATCCCGGTGGTCGAGCAGACCCGGTTGATCCGGCACCTGACGCTGTGGGTGTTTGAGCAGGCCGCCATCGAGCAGGTGGCCCTGGCCATGCTGGGCGTGCGACGGGTGGCTATCAACCTCAGTGCCCGCGACCTGATGGACCAGGCCCTGCCTGAAAAGCTCGAACAGATCCTGCGACGCCACCGCGCCGTGGCCGACGGCTTCTGCCTGGAAGTGACCGAGCGTGCGCTGATGAGCGACCCGCAGCGCATCGAGGCCTCACTCAAGCGCCTGGCCGAGCGCGGCTTCATGCTGTCGATCGACGACTTTGGCACCGGTTACTCCTGCCTGTCCACGCTGGAGCGACTGCCGGTGGCCGAGCTGAAGATCGACAGGCGCTTCGTGATGGCCATGGCCGAAGACCCGGGTGCGGCCCGTGTGGTGCGTGCCGCCATCGAGATCGCCCACCAGCTGAACATGAGCGCTGTGGCCGAAGGGGTGGAGAACCAGGCCCTGCTGAGCCAGTTGCAGCACCTGGCCTGCGACGAGGGCCAGGGCTTCCACATGAGCCCGCCGATGCCGGTGGCGCAGTTTCAGGATTGGCTGGCCTGCTGGCAGGCGCCACCGCCGGCCGCCGATGGCGCGGCCGCGCGGCACGGCCTGGCGATGCTGCACTGAGCCGTCACACGGCCTGGTGGCGCGGCGTGCCCACCTGGATGCGGCGCGGCAACCCGGCCTGGCCGCAAAAGCCGAAGTCCAGCGCCGGCTGCTTGCCACTGATCAGCTCGGCCAGGGCCTGGCCCGAGCCCGCACCGTGCGTCCAACCCAGGGTGCCGTGGCCGGTGTTCAGCCACAGATTGCCCAGGCGGCTGCGCCCGATGTAGGGGATGTTGTTGGGCGTGCTGGGCCGCAGGCCGGCCCAGAAATGCGGCTCGCTGGTGTCGGCCACCCCCGGGAACAAGGCCTCGTAACGCTGCACCAGCGCCGCGCAACGTTTGCGCGCGGTGGAGGTGTCCAGCGAGGTGTCCAGGCCGGCCAGTTCGGCCGTGCCGGCAATGCGCACCTGGTCACCCAGGCGGCTGATGGCGATCTTGCGGGTGTCGTCCAGCAGGCTGACCACGCTGGCGGCCTCGGGCCGCTTGAGCCGCAGCGTGGCCGAATAACCCTTGGCCGGGTAGATGTTGAGCCAGATGCCCAGCGGCCGCAGCAGCGGGGCGCTGTACGAGCCCATGGCCACCACAAACTGGTCAGCACGGCCGGTGCTGACCAGGCCGGTGCGCAGGTCGCGCAGCGCCACGCCCGTGATCTGACCGCCGGCCTGCTGCAGGCCGTTCACGGCCGTCTGGTGCAGGAAGGTGGCACCCCGCGCACGGCACAGGGCCGCCAGTTGCTGGGTGAACACGCGGGCATCACCCGATTCATCACTGGGTGTGAAGGTGCCGCCGTGGATGTGCGCACCAAACGCCGCCAGTGCGGGCTCCTCCGCCAGCACCTGCTCGCGCGTCAGCACGCGGCGGTCCACGCCGTGGCGGCGCATCAGCTCGGCACCCTGCACGCCGGCCTCCAGGTCGGCGGCCGACGAGAAAAAATGCAGGATGCCGCGCTCCAGGCGCTGGTAGGCGATGCCGGTTTGCTGCACCACCTGCTTGAGCGACTCGTGGCTGTAGCGGCCCAGCGCGACCAGCTGCTGCACATTGCGTGCAAAGGCGGCATCGTGGCACTGCGACAGAAACGACAGGCCCCAGCGCCACTGGTGCACATCCAGCCGGGGCCGGAACAGCAGCGGCGAGTCATCACGCAGCAGCCACTTGGCCACCTTCCAGGGCGCCCCGGCGTTGGCCCAGGGTTCACAAAAGCTCACCGAGATCTGCGAGCCGTTGGCAAAGCTGGTTTCCAGCGCCGCGTCGGGCTGGCGATCCACCACGGTGACCTCGTGGCCTTCGTTGAGCAAGTGCCAGGCGGTGCTCACACCAAGGATGCCGGCGCCCAAGACCATGACTTTCATGCTGCGCTCCTGTGAATCACGCTGATGGCAGATTCTCGGCAGCGCCCGGTCAAACATGAATACTCATGAACACAAGTCACTATTCATAAGTCCATCTAATGTTTTGGTGGGCGCATGAAAAAAGGGGAGCAGCGCAGGCTGATCCCCTTGTGATGACCGGTGCGGGCGGCAGGCCCGCGTGGATGGCGGTGTCAGAACACGGTTTCGCGCTGGCGCAAACGGGTTTGAACCAGGCGGCTGCGCACATAGCCCATGCGCTGGGCCAGCAGGGCCGAGGCTTCTTCGGGTCGCATGTCTTCGTGGGCCACCAGGCGCAGCACCGAGCGCAACTCAGGCGCCAGGCCCACCAGGGCCGTTTCGGGCAGGCCGCCGTCGCGGGCCGCGTGCAGGGCCGATTGCAGGGCGGCGCCGTACAGCCAGCTGAGAAACTCGCCGGGGCCGCGCAGGCGCTGGATCGAGACTGCGACTTCGGCGATGGCGCGCCGGCTGTCGGCGTCGGTGGCACGCGCCATCGTCCACCGGAACAGCACATCGCGGTGCGCCGCGAGCCAGTCGCGGAACAGGGGCTCCACCGTCCGGCCTGCGGCCTGGAAGGGGGCGAGTGAGAGCGGCAGCTTGCCGGCGGTGGGGTGGGGTGCAGTGGCCATCATGACCATGAGTGTCTGAGTCCTGGCTGTCCGGATGATGTGCGCCCTGCGCTACTTTGGCTGTGACGCACGTCACACGCTTGCCCCTCCTGGTGAACCCTCGTGAATCCAACGCAACACCAAAGCGTCACCAAACAGGGAAATGTGAATATTGACCAACCGTAACGCATGCAACAGGCATCCAATCCACCAATCTGGCCGGTTTCGGAGTGGTTATTGACCGATGGCAGTACGGCCCGGATGGCACGCTTGACTGTCCTCCTGCCCACCCCTGCCCTGAATCGAGACCTGCCATGCGCTCTGCTGTCACGCCCACCCTGTTCGACCGCCTGACCCGCCGCCGCCGTGTGGTGCGCGAACTGGAACCGGCCGACATGGGCACGTGTTTTGGCATGGAGCAGACGCTGGACCAGCCGGAAGCCGAGCCGATGGTGGCCGCGACACCCAAGCGCTCGTGGCTGCCCGACTGGCTGCACAGCCCCCGCCAGGGACAAGCCTGATTGCACCGCAGGGTCACCAGTTGACCTGGTCAGTCTAGTTTTGCACCCGCCGTCTACAATCGGCGGGTGACACGCCTGAGCTTCCGCGAAAAAACCCACCTCGCCCGCGAGGCCGCCATCGTTGCCACGGTCAAGCGCCTGCTGGCCGAAAAAGGCTTCGACCTGATGACGGTGGACGAAGTGGCCGCCGATGTGGGCATCGCCAAGGCCAGCCTGTACAAGCACTTTGCTTCAAAAGAGGCGCTGGCTGCCGCCGCCATGGAGCAGACCATGGACATGGCCCTTGAACTGGCCCGCAACGAGGCCGCACGCCCGGGTGCCACCGCGATCGAGCGCCTGCGCACCATCACGCGCTGGGCGCTGCAAACCCAGTTGGCCGGCGAGATGCCCACCCTGCCTGCCGAGAACTCCAGCCTGCGTAATGCCCTGCTGGCGCACCGTGGCTACATGGACCGCCTGATGGCCCTGAGCGACCAGCTGGGCGAGTGGATCGTGCAGGCCCAGGCCGACGGCGCGCTGGACACCCGGCTGCCGCCCGAGGCCGTGCTGTACACCGTGTTTGCCCGCGCCTGCGACCCGGTGCTGGGCTTTTTGAAGGCCGGTGGGCGCTACAGCGATGACGAGATCATCGACTGGGTGATGAGCACCTGCTTCAACGGCCTGGCCAGCCGCAGCTGACCACGGCCCTCAAGCGGCGCACGCTCAACGAACAATCAGCACTGGCGTTTCGCAGTGCGCCATCACCTTGGTGGTGACCGAGCCCATCACCAGGCTGCCCAGGGTGCCGTGGCCGCGCGAGCCCATCATCAGCAGATCAAACTTGCCCTTGGTGGCGGTTTGGGCAATGGTTTCGGCGGGCGGGCCCACCTTGGCCACGAACTCGGCGCTGATCTTCTGCTTGGCAAAAAAGCTGCGGATCGGCTTGAAGACCTTGTCGCTGCCCTCGGCGTAGTGCGCCTGCAGCACGGTCTTGTCCAGCACCGCGGCTGCGCGGGGCGGCACGGCAGGCGACACGTGCAGCACCGTGATCTGGTGATCACCCTCAGACCATTCCTCGTGCGCAGCCAAGTAGGCCAGCATGCGCTTGGTGAACGGGCTGCCGTCAACCGGGATCAGGATCTTCATCAGGGGCTCCTTGCTGTGGGGGATGGCCCAGTGTGGCACCCAGGCAGGCCGGCAGCTTGTCCGAAATCAAGAACCGGGGTGGCCGCAACGCGGCCTCACGACGGCACGTCCACCACGAAGCGCTCGCGGAAATCCGCCTGCTCGCCCTTGCTCAGGTAGCCCAGCGGGTTGGCCACCACGCGGCAGGCGAAGTCACGGCCCTGCGCCACGCCCTTCACCACATAGTCGTTCAGGCAATGCAGGTGGCCGTGCATCCAGACCTGCGCATAGGGCAGCAGGTCATCCAGCGCATTGCAAAACCCGGCCGTGCCGGGCGTCAGGCCGTAGCGCGGATCGGCGCTGCGCAACGAAGGTGCAAAGTGCGTGACGACCACCGTCATGCCGTCAAAGGGCGTGGCCAGTGCCTGGCGCAGCCAATCCTGACAGCGCAGCGACAGCTCGCGAATGTCTTCGGCCAGCATGGGCTGGCCCTGGTTCAGCGTGGTGTATTTGCGCAGGTAGAAATTGGCAGCCCGGTAGGCCTTCTCGCGCTGCTGCAACTGCCGCGTCAGCGTGGGCTCGGTGGCCCCCAGGGCGTCAAAATCGCTCCACAGGGTGGTGCCGATGAAGCGCACCCCGCCCAGCGTCACGGTTTGCTGATCCAGCCAGGTGATGCCCAGCCGCGCGCACACCGCCTGCAGGCGCGCATGCGTGTCGGCGAACTCCAGCCCGTCGTATTCGTGGTTGCCCGGCACAAACAGCACACGGGGCCAGGGCGAGCCCGGCGTGAGGGGCGAAAACCGGCCCAGGCCGAAATCGTCGTCCACCAGCCGCGAGCCGGCCTGGTACGAGCCGATGTCCCCGGCCAGCACCAGCACGTCCACATCGGGCGCGGGCTGGGGTTGGAAGTCGGGGTACCGCTCGAGGTGAAGGTCAGACAGCAGTTGGATGCGCATGGCAGGCGAGTCTAGGTGCTGCCTGCCAGGGCTGCACAGGGGCGCCCCGGCAAGAGGCCTGCCGGGGCCGGAGACCGATCAGGCCTCCAGGCGCGCTTCGATCTGCGACTTGATGGTCAGCAGCTGGGCCGGCAGGCGCGAGGCCAGTTGCTGGAACAGCTCACCATGCAGGCCCATCTCGGTCTGCCAGGCGGCACGGTCCACCGAGATCACCGACTGGTACTGCTCACGGGTGAAGTCCAGGCCCGTCCAGCTCAGGTCGTCGTAACGGGGGCTCACGCCGAACACGTTCTCGTCGCCACCGGCGCTGCCGTCCACGCGCTCGAGCATCCACTTGAGCACGCGCATGTTGTCGCCGTAGCCGGGCCACACGAACTTGCCATCGGCGCCCTTGCGGAACCAGTTCACGCAGTAGATGCGCGGCAGTTTGGCGCCACCGGCCTGCAGCTTGGCACCCAGGGCCAGCCAATGGGCGAAGTAATCACCCATGTGGTAGCCCATGAAGGGCAGCATGGCGAAGGGATCGCGGCGCACCACGCCTTGCGCACCCGCGGCGGCAGCGGTGGTCTCCGAGCCCATGGTGGCGGCCATGTAGACACCTTCGGCCCAGTTGCGGGCTTCGGTGGCCAGGGGCACTGTGGTGGAGCGGCGGCCGCCAAAGATGAAGGCGTCGATGGCCACGCCAGCGGCGTTGTCCCACTCGGCATCCAGCACCGGGTTGTTGGTGGCGGCCACGGTGAAACGGGCGTTGGGATGGGCCGCCTTGGCGCCGGTTTCCTTGGCGATGGCGGGCGTCCAGTCCTTGCCCTGCCAGTCGATCAGGTGGGCGGGGGCTTCGCCGTCGATGCCTTCCCACCACACGTCGCCGTCATCGGTGAGGGCCACGTTGGTGAAGATGACGTCGCGCTTGAGCGAATCCATGCAGTTCGGATTCGTCTTGTAGTTGGTGCCCGGGGCCACGCCAAAGTAGCCGGCTTCGGGGTTGATGGCGTACAGGCAGCCATCGGCACCCGGCTTGATCCAGGCGATGTCGTCGCCGATGGTGGTCACCTTCCAGCCGTCAAAGCTCTTGGGCGGCACCAGCATGGCGAAATTGGTCTTGCCACAGGCGCTGGGGAAGGCGGCGGCCACGTGGTACTTCTTGCCGGCGGGGTTGGTCACGCCCAGGATCAGCATGTGCTCGGCCAGCCAGCCTTGCTCACGGCCCATGTTGCTGGCAATGCGCAGCGCGAAGCACTTCTTGCCCAGCAGCGCGTTGCCACCGTAGCCCGATCCATAAGACCAGATCTCGCGGGTCTCGGGGTAGTGCACGATGTACTTGGTCTTGTTGCAAGGCCAGGTGGCGCTTGGCTCACCGGCCTGCAGCGGCGCACCCACGGTGTGCACGCAGGGCACGAAGGCACCGTCGTCGCCCAGCACGTCGAACACGGCACGGCCCATGCGGGTCATGATGCGCATGTTGACCGCCACGTAGGCGCTGTCGCTCAGCTCAACGCCGATGTGGGCAATGGGCGAGCCCAGCGGGCCCATCGAGAACGGCACCACATACAGCGTGCGGCCTTTCATGCAGCCCTTGAACAGCGCCTTGTCGCCGGTTTGCAGCAGGGCGCGCATCTCGGCCGGGGCCATCCAATTGTTGGTGGGGCCGGCGTCTTCCTTGTTCTGGCTGCAGATGTAGGTGCGGTCTTCGACGCGGGCCACATCGCTCGGGTCGCTGCAAGCCAGGTAGCTGTTGGGGCGCAGCGCGGGGTTGAGCTTCTTGAAGGTGCCGGCTTCAACCAACTGGCCGCACAGGCGGTCGTACTCGGCCTGGCTGCCGTCGCACCAGTAGACATCCGACGCTTCGGTGAGCGCGGCGATCTCGGCCACCCAGGCGATGAGCCGGGCGTGCTTGACATAGGCGGGGACGTTCAGGCGCAGGCCTTCCATCACGGGCTGGTTCATGGGAGCTCCAATCAAGATAAGAAAACGGGATTGAAGAAGCCCCGCCTCGCCAGAGCCAGCGGGGCTTGTTCAATGCCGCAGGAGGGATGGAATCAGGCCAGTGGGCGGCCAGGTGCCGCGCCGTGCAAGCAGGCTGGTGAAGCCCGTCAAGGTGGTGAAACTTGGTTACGGCGGGTTACACCAAAACCAGACAACGAGGCCGCCTGTTCAGCAGCTACGCCATTGTCAAATGAGTGTAATGTCGCTGTAACCACCGAGGGTCAGGGGGTCATGCGAATTCCGCATGACCTAATGCACGGTGTCGGCCGACTGTCAGCGAGACGACAGTTGGCGCTGCCGATCCATCGCCTGCGGCGGGCCCGGCACAATCCCCGGATGATCAAGATCCTCAGCGTCAATGTGGCCCGGGTCGCCGTGCGCCTGATCGATGGCCAGGCGGTGCACACCGCGCATGACAAGCGCCCGGCCACCGGCCCGGTCAAGGTGGGCCCGCTGGGCCTGGAAGGTGACGAGCAGGCCGACCCCACGGTGCACGGCGGGCTGAGCAAGGCGATCTACGCTTACCCGGTGCTGCATTACCCGGTGTGGCAAACCATGCGAGAGCAGGCCAAGGTGGCCCAGCCCGGCGAGGTGCTGGCCCATGGCGCACTGGGCGAGAACCTCACGCTGCAGGGGCTGGATGAATCCGGGATGTGGGTGGGTGACCGCTGGCGCCTGCCCGGCTGCGAGCTGGCGGTGAGTGAGCCGCGCAAGCCCTGCTTCAAGTTCAATGCGGCGATGGGCTTTGCCCATGCCAGCAAGATGATGGTGCAATCGGGCTTTTGCGGCGGCTACCTGGCGGTGATGCAGCCCGGCTACCTGCAGGCCGGCGACGAGATCGAGATCATCCCCGGCCCACGCGAGGTGAACCTGCGCGAACTCTTCTTGGCCAAGATGAAAGGCCGCCGAAACTTATAAAGCACCCGGCCGCGGGGTACCGCGACCACCCGCCAGGCGGGTACCCACGCGGCTTGGGGCGGCCCGGCGCTCGCGTGGGATGAAGCACCCGGCCGCGGGGTACCGCGACCACCCGCCAAGCGGGTACCCACGCGGCTTGGGGCGGCCCGGCGCTCGCGTGGGTGCGCACCCGGCAACAGTGCTTCAGGCCAAGGCTGGGTAATCGGTGTAGCCGATGGCATCGCCTTCGGGGCTGACGCCGTACACCGTGCCGCCCACCAGGGGCTGCAGGGGCGCGTTCTCGCGCAGGCGGCGCACCAGGTCGGGGTTGCTGATGAAGGGGCGGCCGATGCTCACGGCGTCGGCCGTGCCGTTGGCCACGGCCTGCAAAGCCATGTCGCGGGTGTAGCCGTTGTTCAGCACCCAGGGGCCGCCGAAAGCGCGGCGCAGGGCGGCGTAGTCAAAGGGCTTGACGCCTTGCTCGGTGAGGTCACGAGGGCCGCCGGTCGCCCCTTCAACCACCTCCAGAAAGGCCAGCTTCAAGGGGGCCAGCTCGCGGGCCACGTGTTCGTACAGGGCCTGGGCATTGCTGTCTTGCGGGGCGTCGTTGGCCGGGGTGATGGGCGACAGGCGCAGCGCCGTGCGGCCAGGGCCCACGGCGGCGGCCACGGCCTGCACCACCTCGATCAGCAGGCGGGCGCGGTTGGCGATGGTGCCGCCGTAGGCATCGGTGCGCTCGTTGATGCTGTCGCGCAAAAACTGCTCCAGCAGGTAGCCGTTGGCACCGTGGATCTGCACGCCGTCAAAACCAGCGGCCATCGCGTGGCGGGCGGCCTGCACATAGGCGGCGATCACGCCGGGGATTTCATCCAGCCGCAGCGGCCGGGGCGTGGAGGCCATGCGGGCGCCCTCGGGGGTGCGCACCTTGACGTTGTGGGTGGGCTTGTTGCTGGACGACACCGGTGCGCCGCCACCGGGTTGCAGCGCCTCGTGCGAGATGCGGCCCACATGCCACAGCTGGGCGATGATGCGGCCGCCCTGGGCATGCACCGCGTCGGTCACCTGGCGCCAGGCCTGCGCCTGCTCGGGCGTATACAGGCCCGGCGTGTGCAGGTAGCCGCGGCCTTCGGGGCACACCTGGATGGCCTCGCTGATGATCAGGCCGGCGCTGGCGCGCTGGGCGTAGTACTGGGCCATCAGGGCATTGGCCAGCTCGCCCGGGGCCCGGGTGCGCGTGAGCGGCGCCATGATGATGCGGTTGGACAGGGCGATGTCGCCCAGCGTGATGGGATCAAACAGGGTGGTCATGGCCGCAGGTTAACTGCCGCTGGCAGCCGGCACTGTCACCTGGGCGCAGGGTGCAGCCACAATGCCCAGCCCATGACACACGACACCGCTGCCCAACCCATGCCCGGCGGCCCCCTGGCCGGCCTGAAGGTGCTGGAGCTGGGCCAATTGATCGCCGGCCCCTTTGCCGGCAAGACCCTGGCCGATTTTGGTGCCGAGGTCATCAAGATCGAGCCACCCGGCGAGGGCGACCCGCTGCGCAAATGGCGCCTGCTGCATGAAGGCACCAGCGCGTGGTGGCAGGTGCAAAGCCGCAACAAGCAAAGCGTGGTGCTGGATTTGCGCACCGACGAAGGCCGTGCCGATGTGCGCGCCCTGGCCGCCCAGGCCGATGTGCTGATTGAAAACTTCAAGCCCGGCACGATGGAGAAATGGGGCCTGGGCTACGACAGCCTGGCCGCCGCCAACCCCGGCCTGATCATGCTGCGCATCAGCGGTTATGGGCAAACCGGCCCCTACCGCGACCTGCCCGGTTTTGCCGTGGTGGCCGAGGCCATGGGCGGCCTGCGCCACCTGATGGGCGAGCCCGGCCGCCCGCCAGTGCGCGCCGGCGTGAGCCTGGGCGACACCCTGGCCGCGCTGCACGGCGTGATCGGCGTGCTGATGGCCCTGCAGGCGCGCCAGCGCAGCATCGGCCCCGATGCACCCAAGGGCCGTGGCCAGGTGGTGGATGTGGCCCTGTACGAGGCCGTCTTCAACTGCATGGAAAGCCTGCTGCCCGAATACAGCGCCTTTGGCGTGGTGCGCCAGCCGGCCGGCTCGGCCCTGCCCGGCATCGCGCCCAGCAACGCCTACCGCTGCGCCGACGGCCAGGTGGTCATTGGTGGCAACGGCGACAGCATCTTCAAGCGCCTGATGCAGGCCATCGGCCGGGATGACCTGGGCCAAAACCCCAATCTGGCCAACAACGCCCAGCGCGCCGCCCGGGTGGATGAACTGGACGCCGCCATCACCCAGTGGACGGTGCAGCGCCCGGTGGCCGAGGTGGTGGCCACGCTGCAGGCGGTGAGCGTGCCGGCTGGCCGCATCTACACCGTGGCCGACATCGCCACCGACCCGCACTTTCTGGCACGCGGCATGATCCAGCCGCTGACCACCGCCACCGGCCTGGCGCTGCAGGTGCCCGGCATCTGCCCGCAGCTCAGCGCCACGCCGGGCAGCCTGCGCAGCCTGGCCCCCACACTGGGCGAACACACCGAGGCCGTGCTGGCCCGCATCCACCCCCCACGCCATGAGCCTTGAACGCTACGTGCAATCCCTGAAGGGCCGGTTTGATCGGCTGTGCATCCGCCCGCCCGACATGCAGCCGGCTGCCTTGCTGGCGGGCACGGGCCAGGCCATTCTGGATTGGTGCCACCAGGACAGCGGGCCGGGCCATGTGGGCCTGCTGCAGATCGGTGCCCAGCCCCGGGTTGAGCAGCGCCTGATGCTGGGTGCCTTGCGCGGGCCCGATGACGCGGCCTGCATGGCCCTGGCCGATGCGCTGGGCTGCGAGATCGACGGCAGCCACCGCCTGGCCGCGATGACCGGTCGCGTACCGGGTTTGTTATGGCGTTTGCAGGTCAAGGGCTTTGACGCCGCCTGGTGGCGACAGCGCCAGCGCAGCGACCCCTGGGATGCCGGCTGGGCGGTGAACACGCCGCCGTCGATGCGGCGCTGGAAGCAGGGCTTCATGCCGCGCCGCGCCACCTTGCTGCTGGCCGATTGGCGCGAAGAGCACGACTTGCGCATGGTGCTGGCGCAACTGGTGCAACGCAGTGATGACTTCCGGCACCCGGTGCGCTGGCTGTGGGTGGGCGGGCCGGCTGACCTGGCCTCGCAGCCCGGCATGCCGATCCGCCGATTCACGCTGGGCTGATCAGCCGCGCCGGATCACCCGGCTGCGCGCGGGCACCGAGCCGGGCCCGGCCACCGGCACATCGGGCTCACGCTTCAAATCCCGAAACGCCGCAAACAGCCACGAGCGCATGCCGATCACCAGCGTGTAGGGGCGCTTTTGCTCGGGCGGCAGTTTTTGATCGGCCAGGTGCTGCTGCGCAAAATCCTGCGCCACGCGCTGCAGGCGCTCGTTGAACAGGGCGGCCAGGCTGCGGCCGATCTGGCCATGCACCAGCATCAGCAGCTCGCCTTCGCCATCAAAGCCGCCCTCGTAGTAATCACCCACCACCTTGCTGCGAAAGTAGTGCATCACCGGCCCGTCGCCCCGCCAGCGGAAGGTCTTGGCCAGGTTCAGCCGGTAGCGGTTGCCGGCTTTGAGCTCGATGATGCCCAGCTTGTCCAGGCGCACCAGGTACAGCACGCACTCGGCCTCGGTCAGGCGGTAAGTGGCCACGATCTGCTCAAACGTCCATTGGCTGAGCGCACAAATGGCCACCAGCAGCAGCTTGGGGTCGGCCACCACGGCGGCCTCTTGTTCGGGCGTCAGCTCGCTTCGCTGCGGCGCGGCATCGGCCACCTGGCGCGACAGCTCGGCGTAATCGGTGCGCAGCACGCGGCAGATGTCATCCAGCCGAGACAGCGTCATCTCGCCTTTTGAAAACATGCGCTTGACGCTGGATTCGGCCAGGCCCAGCTCACGCGCCAGCGCGGCATAAGTCAGCCCGGCCGCCTTCAGCTCGGCCTTGAGCACGGTGATCAGCGCCTGGGTGGTGGACATCGCAACTCCTGCCTGGGTATCACCAGACGATACCAGCCGCCGCGGCCTGCGGCACAGCGGCCAAGTCGTTTGGCAAGGCTGGGCGGCCCGCTCAGCATCGGCCCCCATGACGACACCCCACATCCACACCCTGAATCGCCGCCACGCCCTGGGCTGCTGCGCGGGCCTGGCCAGCGGCCTGTTCACCTCGCTGCAAGGCCTGGCCCAACCCGCCGCGCCGAGCTGGCTGCACGATGAGCGCCTGCAACGCTGCCTGCAGGGGCTGGATGCCTCGCAGCTGTGGGACGTGCACACCCACCTGCTGGGCACGGGTGATGCGGGCACGGGCTGCCGCGTGCACCCGCACATGGCGCAGTGGTGGCACCCGGTGGAACACCTGCGCAAGCGCATGATCATGGGCGCGGCTGGCGTGCCCAGCGAATCCACGGCGGTGGACACGGTGTACGTGGCCCGCCTGGCGCAACTGGCCGATCAGTTCCCGGCCGGTGCGCGCTGGATGCTGTTTGCCTTCGACGACGCCCTGGACGACAGCGCCCAGGTGCGCCCCGACTGGACCACCTTTCATGTGCCCAATCTGCATGCCCAGGCGGTGGCGCGCCAGCACCCCGATCGCTTTGAATGGGTGGCCAGCATCCACCCCTACCGGCCTGATGCGGTGCAGCGGCTGGATGCAGCGCTGGCTGGCGGGGCACGGGCCATCAAGTGGCTGCCCTCGGCCATGAACATCGACTTGCGTGATGCGCGCTGCCGGCCCTTTTATGCGCGCCTGGCGGCCAGTGGGCGGCCCCTCATCGTGCACTGCGGCGAAGAAAAGGCCGTGCCCGGTGCGGGCCGCGACGACCTGGGCAACCCGCTAATGGTGCGCGCGGCGCTGGCCCAGGGCGTGCGGGTGATCGTGGCCCACTGCGCCTCGCTGGGTGAAGCCCTGGATCTGGACCAGCGCCGGCCCGGCCCGCGCCCCGCATTCGAGCTGTTTGCCCGGGTGATGGACGAAGCCGATGGCCGCGCCCGCATGCTGGGTGATGTGTCGGCGGTGTTTCAAAGCAACCGCAGCGCAGCGGTGGCGCAAGCGGTTGTGGCCCACGCCAACGGTGCCTGGCAGGGCCGGCTGCTGCATGGTTCGGATTACCCCTTGCCCGGCGTGGGCTGGCTGTACCGGCTGCAAGGCCTGGTGCGCGCCGGCCTGCTGGATGAGGCCAGCGCACAGTGGCTGCCCACACTGCAGGCGCAGAACCCCCTGATGTTTGACCTGGTCGTCAAACGTTGCCTGCGCTGGCAGGGCCAGGGCCTGCCCGAAGCGGTGTTCGCCACCCGCAGCCACTGGGCCAGCCTGCCGCGCGCTGCGGGTTTGTCATGAGCGCATCACCCACTACAGTGCCAACCAGCCTTGCCAACGGAGTTGCCGTGTCCAACATCGACCCCCATGCCCATCCCAACCAGTTTGCGCTGCTGCGCCAGCGGCGCTTTGCGCCGTTTTTCTGGACGCAGTTTCTGGGGGCGGGCAACGACAACCTGTTCAAGTTTGCGTTCACGGTGATGGTGACCTACCAGCTGCAGGTCAGCTGGCTGCCGGCGGCGCAGGCGGGGTTGATCATCGGGGCGGTGTTCATCCTGCCGTTTCTGCTGCTGTCGGCCACCAGCGGGCAGCTGACCGACAAGTTCGACAAGACGGCGGTGATCCGCTTTGTGAAGAACCTGGAGATCGGCGTGATGGCGCTGGCCGGGCTGGGCTTCATCACCCACCACGCGGGCATCCTGCTGGCCTGTGTGTTCTTGATGGGCGTGCACTCGACGCTGTTTGGCCCAGTGAAGTTTGCCTACCTGCCCCAGCACCTGAGCGAGCGCGAATTGACGGGCGGCAACGGCATGGTCGAGATGGGCACCTTTGTGGCCATCCTGCTGGGCAATGTGGCCGGCGGCCTGCTGATCGCCATCCCGCAGGTGGGCCCGCAGTATGTGGCGCTGGCCTGCCTGGCCGCGGCGCTGCTGGGCCGATGGACGGCGCAACAGGTGCCGGCCACGCCGGCCACCGACCCGTCGCTGAAGATCAACTGGAACCCGGTGAGCGAAACCTGGCGCAACCTGCGCCTGGCACACGACAACATCGTGGTCTTCCGCTCGCTGCTGGGCATCAGCTGGATGTGGTTTTTTGGCGCGGTGTTCCTGTCCAACTTTCCGGTGCTGGCCAAGGAGGTGCTGCACGGCGACGAGCGTGTGGCCTCGCTGCTGCTGGTGGTGTTTTCGATCGGCATCGGCACCGGCTCGCTGCTGTGCGAGACGCTGAGCAAGCGCCATGTCGACATCGGCCTGGTGCCTTTTGGCGCCATCGGCATGAGCGTGTTCGCGGTGGACCTGTACCTGGCCACCCGCGGCCTGCCGCCCAGCGCGGTGATGACCGTGGGCGAGTTTGCCGGCCACGCGGCGCACTGGCGCGTGATGGCCGACCTGCTGCTGCTGAGCCTGTTTGCCGGCCTGTACAGCGTGCCCATGTACGCCTTGATCCAGCTGCGCAGCCAACCTTCGCACCGGGCGCGCATCATCGCGGCCAACAACATCCTCAATGCGCTGTTCATGATCGTCAGCTCGCTGGCGGCGGGCACCATGCTGAAGCTGGGCTTCACCGTGCCCGAGGTGTTTCTGGCCACGGCCATTGCCAACGCGCTGGTGGCGGGCTACATCTTCTTGCTGGTGCCCGAGTACCTGCTGCGCTTCGTGGCCTTTGTGCTCACCCGGCTGGTGTACCGCCTGCGCCTGAAGGGCGAGCAACACATCCCTACCGAAGGCGCGGCCATCATCGTGTGCAACCACGTGAGCTTCATCGACGCCATCGTGCTGATGGCCGCCAGCCCGCGCCCGCTGCGCTTCATCATGGACCACCGCATCTTTGCCGTGCCGGTGCTGGGCTGGCTGTTCAAGCTGGTCAAGGCCATCCCGATCGCGCCGCAGTCTGAAGACCCGGCCGCCTATGCCGCAGCCTTTGACGCCGCCGACCAGGTGCTGGCCGAAGGCGACCTGCTGTGCATCTTCCCCGAAGGCGGCATCACCCGTGACGGCACGCTGCAACCCTTCAAGGGTGGCGTGATGAAGATCCTGGCGCGCCGCCCGGTGCCGGTGGTGCCCGTGGCGCTGCACAACCTGTGGGGCTCGTTCTTCTCGCGCATCGAAGGCGGCACGGCCATGGTCAAGCCGCTGCGGCGTGGTGTGTTCAGCGTAGTGGGCCTGACCGGCAGCCCGGCGCTGGCACCCGAGCAGGTCAGCATCGAGCTGCTGCAGGCTCGCGTGCAGGGCCTGCTGGACCAGGGCACGCCGCAGGCCTGATCGGCAGCGGCGGGCCCGGCTTGGGTTACGCTGCACCACCTCATCCACATGCTGTTGCTCACCATGACCGAACAAGCCCACCAACTCATTGACGCCCTGCTGGCGCTGGTCTTGCTAACTTTTGCAGTCGGCGGCCTGGTGCTGTTCAACCGGGTGAGCGAGATGCGTGCCAAGCGTATCCATCCGCAAGCGGCGTCCACCTCGGTGAAGATGGCCGCCCGCCTGGAGAACGTGCAGGCAGCCGACAACTTTCGCAACCTGTTTGAAGTGCCGGTGATGTTTTACGCCCTGTGCGCGGTGGCCCTGGCCACGCACCACACGCCGGGCTGGCTGGTGACGGGCGCCTGGCTGTTTGTGGCGCTGCGCTTGGTGCACAGCGTCATCCACTGCAGCTACAACCGCGTGATGCACCGCCTGGCCGCGTTCATGGCCGGCTTTGTGCTGCTGGTCGGGCTGTGGGTGGGCTTGGTGCTGTCGCTGCCGGCGGCCAATGTGGTCTGATCACGGCGCAGGGTTGGCCAGATGAACCTGTCGCGCTCGGCCCGTTTGCGGGTGTTGCCTTTTGCGCTGTTCATGGTGGTGCTGGCCCTGCGCGGCCAGGCGCCCACCGATGGCAGTTGGGGTTTCGACACCCGCTGGCTGTATGGCCTGAACCTGTTGCTGGTGGGTGGACTGCTGGCCTGGTGGTGGCGTGAATGGGGCGAGCTGGCCTGGCAGAACCGGCCCACGCTGGCGCAGGCGCTGGGCTCGGTGGCGCTGGGCCTGCTGGTGTTTGGCCTGTGGATCACGCTGGATGCCCCCTGGATGCAGACCGGCGAGCGCGTGGCCAGCTTTGTGCCGGTGGATGCCCAGGGCCAGCTGCTGTGGCCCCTGATTGCCGTGCGCTGGGTGGGTGCCAGCCTGCTGGTGCCGGTGATGGAAGAGCTCTTCTGGCGATCATTCCTGATGCGCTGGATGCAGGCCCCGATCTTTGAAAGCATCGCCCCGCATCAAGTCGGCCCCAAGGCCGTGCTGCTGTCGACCTTTGTGTTCATGCTGGTGCACCCGCTGTGGCTGGCCGCCATCGTGGCGGGCCTGGCCTATGCCCTGGTCTACCGGCAAACCGGCAAGCTGTGGTGCGCCGTGATCGCCCATGCCACCACCAATGGCGCGCTGGGCATCTGGGTGGTGCACACCCGGGCCTGGGCGTTCTGGTGACGGGTGCTTAACCGGCGCGGTGCATCCACCGCGCCCAGCGCTGGCGAACAAGCCGCTTGATGGCCCGGGCCGTGCGCCAGGCCCACGAGGCCCGCACCTGGGCCAGCACACGGTCTTTCCAGGCTGTCCAGCGGCCATACCAGTGCGCAAACCAGGGCATCTGCATCAGCGCGGGCCGGGTGAGCGTGAACAGGCGTGCCACCACCGCCGTGCCCACCAGCTTGGCCAGCACAATCACCACCACACCCAGCAGGCGGTGGCCCTGGCTGATCAGCCAGACCGCCAGCAGCTTGATGGGCAACAGCAGCAAGGTGGGCAGCAGGAACACCGCCAGCGCGGCACGCGGCGGCAGGCGGGAGATGAAGGCTTCGATCTGCCGCAGCACCGGCAGCCGGCCCAGCCGCGCCAGCAAACGATGCAAGGGCTCCCAGCCCCATTCTTCAAACAGGATGAGCAGGGCCAGCAGGCCGGTGCCCACACGCTTCAAACCGCGCCCCAGGGCGCGCAGGATGTCCATCAGCATGGGCGCATCATGGATCAGTGCGCTGAACTGTCAATGCACTGTGCGATGGACGGCGCTCAGGCTGCGACCGATTGCAGCGCCGCCGGGACAGGCTGCAGCGCGCCCAGCATGGCCTGCACCGCCTGCAGCCAGTCGCTCAGGCGCTGGCCATGCAGGTAATCGCGCGCGCCACTGGCTTCGGCCAGGCTGCGCGGCGCATCGGTGCGCAGCGCCAGGGTGTCAAACAGGCCGCATTCGATGCTGCCGGCGGCCACCAGGTACACCCATTGCTGGCCCGGAGCCACCTGGCCGCGCGGGCCGGCCGGGTTGCGCCGGGTGCGCCAGGGCACACCCACCTGGATCACCGCGCCCAGGCCACCGGGCAGGGTGTCGTCGGGGCCGATGATTTGCAGGCGGCCCTGCTCGACAGCGGCTTGCAGCGCAGGGCGTTGCTGCAACTGGTGGCGGTCGGCATCGCTGGTGCACAGCACGGCAGCGGGCACACCACCGGTGGCCGCCCATTCTGCAAGTTGGGTTTCGATGGCCTGCACCGAGGCTTCGGCCAGGGTGCTGTGCGGGTTGCCGGGCTCGGCACGGTGGCAGGCCAGCTGCGCATCACGCAGGGCCTGGGCCAGGCGCCATTGGTCGGTGTCGCTCAGGTAGCCACTGGCGGCCCAGCCTGCCACGCCGCGTTGCACCACGGCCAGGTGGCGGTCATGCACGTCACGCTGGTCAGCCGTCAGCGGCACCAGGCGTTCGGTGTGCACCAGCGGCGGCAGTTGATCGGCCACATCGGCCTGCTGTCGTTGCAGCATCAGGCGCGACAGCGCGGCGGTCAGGCGATCGATGTCGGCCGCTGACAGCTCACGGCCGGTGTCGCTGGCCGATTGCAGCTCCAGCAGCGCGGCCAAGGGGCCTTGGCGCTGCACATCCAGCCATTGCACGATGGCCTGCATGAGCGCCGGCTCGTCGGCCAGCGCGGCGCCGCACAGCACCAGGGCGTGCGGTGACTGCAGGGCGGCCCAGTCGTCGGCGGCCAGGCCCAGGCCCTGCGGTTCATCGACGATGATCAGATCCGGTGCCCAGTGCTGCAGGTGCGCGGCGTCGCTGGCCAGGGCCTCGGGTGACAGCACGCGCACGGCCGCGTCGGTCGACCACAGCGCCTGGCGCTGGTGCAGGCCACCCTCCATCACCTGGGGGCGGCTGCCATCGGCCACAAAACGTTGCCAGGCGCGTTGCCAGGCCAGGCGCTGGGCCGGAGCGCACAGCACCAACACGCGCTGAACACCAAAGTGGCGCCGCCACAGCTGCACGGCCGCCAGGGCCTGCACGCTCTTGCCCAGGCCGCGCTCATCGGCCAGCAGGGCGCGGCCGGCCACCACGGCAAACAGCGCACCCTCGGCCTGGAAGGGGGCCAGCGGCACGCTCAGCAGCCCGGGCAGGCCGGCCGCCACATCGGGCCCGTGCAGCGCAGCCAGCAAGGCCAGGCGGGTGCGGGCGTCGCGGTTGGCGGCCACAAAGGGCCACACGGCTTCGTCCACCTGCAGCGTGTGGTGATGGTCTTGCGCCAGACGCAGCAGCAGCGGCAGGGCTTCGTCGTCATCGGGCTGCAGGTGGCCCTGGGCATCCAGGCGGCCGGCTGCGGCATGCACCAGCACGGGCGGGCAGGCATGGCCAGGCAGCCAGGCCAGTTGCCGCACCGGCCCGTCCACCAGGGCGATGCGGCTGTGCGCCGGGCCGGTGGGGGCTGGCGGCGGCTCGGGCGGCGGCTCGGTGGGGGCCGACAGCACGGCCAGCACGGTGTCCACCAGATCGACCGCCAGGGGCTCGGCAGCAGCCAGTCTCGTGTCGGCCGCTTCAGCGGCAGGCTTCTTGGTGGCAGTCTTTTTGGCCGCGGCCTTCTTCGCGGCAGCCTTCTTGGCCGGGGCCTTTTTGGCCGCGGCTTGTTTGGCAGGTGCTTTCTTGGCAGCGGCTTTCGGGGGGGCATCTACCGGGCTGCTGTGCTGCGGCGCCTGGTCGACGGCAGCGGACGGCGCGTCGACTTGGGGCGAGGCAGCGGGGGTGCGCCGGGGCTTGGAGGTGGAAGTCGCCATGGGGCGTGTGTCCGATCAGGCATCGGCCCGCCATCAGCGGGGCCGGCCAGCAAGGTGTGGGGAAAGAAGCGGCAGGTGGCGGGCGGTCAAACAACGCCGCGTGCGCGATCAGCCTTGAACTGCGCCCGGAAGGCCTCAAAACGGCCGGCATCCAGCGCCTCGCGCACTTCGCGCATCAGGTTGAGGTAGTAGTGCAGATTGTGGATGCTGGTGAGCATGGGGCCCAGCATCTCGCCGCAGCGATCCAGGTGGTGCAGGTAGGCCCGGCTGACGCCCGTGGCGCAGGCGTGGCAGCTGCAGGTTTCGTCAATCGGGCGCTGGTCGGTCTTGTTGCGGGCGTTGCGAATGCGCAAGTCGCCAAAGCGGGTGAACAGGTGGCCGTTGCGCGCATTGCGTGTGGGCATGACGCAATCGAACATGTCCACGCCACAGGCCACGCCTTCGACCAGGTCTTCGGGCGTGCCCACGCCCATCAGGTAACGCGGCTTGTGCGCCGGCAGCCGGTGCGGTGTGTGCGCCATGATGCGCAGCATCTCGTCCTTGGGCTCACCCACGCTCACGCCGCCAATGGCATAACCGGGCAGGTCCATCTCCACCAGGGCGTCCAGCGACTCCTGGCGCAGGTTTTCAAACATGCCACCCTGCACGATGCCGAACAGCGCGTTGGGGTTCTCCAGGCGCTTGAATTCGGTGATGCAGCGCTGTGCCCAGCGGCGCGACAGCTCCATCGACGCACGGGCCTGGGCCTCGGTGGTCAGCACGCCCTTGGTTTCGTAAGGCGTGCATTCGTCAAACTGCATGACGATGTCGCTGTTGAGCACGGTTTGCACCTGCATGCTCACTTCGGGCGTGAGAAACAGCTTGTCGCCATTGACCGGCGAGGCGAACTTGACGCCTTCTTCGCTGATCTTGCGCATCTCGCCCAGGCTCCACACCTGAAAGCCGCCCGAATCGGTGAGGATGGGCTTGTTCCAACCTTCAAAGCCGTGCAGGCCCTTGAACTGCCTGATCACATCCAGGCCCGGGCGCAGCCACAGGTGGAAGGTGTTGCCCAGGATGATCTGCGCGCCCATGTCATGCAGCGACTGCGGCAGCACGCCCTTGACGGTGCCGTAGGTGCCCACCGGCATGAAGATGGGCGTCTCCACCACGCCGTGGTTCAGCGTGAGGCGACCGCGGCGGGCGTGGCCCTCGGTGGTGAGCAGATCAAAGCGCAGCATGGCCGCGATTGTCGCAGCCCTGGCACAGGGGCCAAAACCTGCCTGGCCGGGTCCCCGCTCGGCGGTTGGCTGCGGGTACACCCGCTGCCGGGTACTCCAGCCTATTTCTTGGCGGCGTCCAGGCTCAGGATCCAGCCCACCAGCTTCTTGGCATCGGCTTCCTTGATGGCCACGGCATTGGGCGGCATGGCCAGGCCCGACACCTTGCCCTTCCAATGGCTTTCATAGGGGTTCGAGCCGGCCAGCACGGTTTGCGTGAGCTTGGCCTGAGCGTCTTTCTGGGCCTTGTACTTGGCCGACACATCACGCCAGGCCGGGCCGATGGGGGCTAGGCCATCGGGGCCCTTGCCGCCGGGCTCGATCTGGTGGCAGGTCATGCAGCCGCTGCTGGACGCCAGCTTGAGCATGGCGTCGTCCTTGCTGTCGGCAGCCAGCACGGTGGTGGATGCCAGTGTGGCCAACAGGGCCGCAGCCAGGGCAGAAAGTCGTGAAGTGGTCATGTGTCGCTCCTTCAAGTGACGGGTTCGATGTGCTCACCTTACGGTCTGCGGCGGCGCAGCATTTGATGCGGCTCAAGTTGGCGGGCCCTTTTGCCAAGATGGAGCAGGCCGCACACCGGCATGGCCACTTGCTGTGGCGACTTGGAGCAAGCCCTCAGGCCTGGACAGCGCTGCGCAGGTAGCATGAGCCGCTCAACCCGATATGTTTGCAGGTACCCCATGCGCGTTCACGCTTTGTTGCTCACCACCGTGGCTGCGGCCGCCCTGCTGGCCGCTTGCGCCGGTCAGGCCGGTGGCCCCGCCGCTGCCCAGGCGGCCACCTCCCCGGGCAGCCTGCCCCCCAGCGCCCAGCGGGTGAAGCACCTGGTGGTGATCTACGCCGAGAACCACAGCTTTGACAACCTGTACGGCCTGTTCCCGGGGGCGGACGGCGTGATGCAGGCCACCGCCGCACAGCGCACCCAACTGGACCACGACGGCCAACCCCTGCCCGAGCTGGTGGTGTTTGGCAGCGACGGCAAGCCTGACGCGCGCTTCCCACGTTTGCCCAATGCGCCTTTCCGCATCGATGCCGCGCCGGTGGGCAAGCGGCACGATGAGCTGGTACCCAGCCCCATCCACGCCTTCTGGCACAACCAGGAGCAGATCAACGGCGGGCAAAACAACCTGTTTGCCGCCATGTCGACCGTGGGCGGCTGGACGATGGGCTACTACGACACGTCCAGCCTGCAGATGTGGCAATGGGCCAAGGAGTACACCCTGGCCGACCGCTTCTTCATGGGCGCCTTCGGCGGCAGCTACCTGAACCACCAGTACCTGATCTGCGCCTGCGCACCGCGCCACGACAACGCGCCTGAGGCCATGCGTGTGAAGCTCGACGCCAACGGCAAGCTCACCAAGCTGCCCGATTCACCGTCGGCCGCCGTGGGCGCGGTCAAGGTGGTCAGCCGGGGCGGCGGCCAGGTGACGCCCGATGGTTATTCGGTCAACACCTCGCAGCCGCCTTACCAGCCCAGCGGCGTGGCCCCGGCCGATGGCGGCTCGCTCGACCTGGCCGATGCCAAGGGCAGCGCCGCAGCCGGCCAGCCGGTGCCGCCGCAAACGGCCCGCACCATTGGCGACACGCTCAGCGCCAAGGGCGTGAGCTGGGCCTGGTACGCCGGCGGCTGGGACGCCGCCGTGGCCGACGGCCGCCAGCCGGCCAGCATCAAGCGCAAGATCATCTACACCGGCAGCGAGGGCAGCCCCAACTTCCAGCCGCACCACCAGCCCTTCAACTACTACAGCCGCTTTGCGCCGGGCACCCCCGACCGTGCGCAACACCTGAAGGACGGCGGCCAGTTGCTGGCCGATGCTGCCGCCGGCAAGTTGCCGGCCGTGAGCTTTTACAAGCCTGCCGGGCGTTACACGCAGCACCCCAGCTACACCGACGTGAAAAGCGGCGACGAGCACATGGCCAGCGTGCTGAAGGCCTTGCGCGCCAGCCCGCAATGGGCCGACATGCTGGTGGTGGTCACCTATGACGAGAACGGCGGTTACTGGGACCACGTGGCCCCGCCCAGCGGCCCCGGCTGGGGTGATCGCTTTGGCCCGGGCACGCGGGTGCCGGCGCTGTTGATCGGGCCGCATGTCAAGCGTGGCTTTGTGGACCACACGCCGCACGACACCACCTCGATCCTGAAGTTCATCACCCAGCGCTGGAGCCTGGAGCCCCTGCCCGGCGTGCGGGCCAACGCCGGCAACCTGGGCTCGGCGCTGCAATGAAGAGCGTGCTGGCGCGGCTCAGTAGGCCGTGCCGTAGGCCAGGCTGAAAGCCCGGGTGCGTGATGACGCACCCCGGCCATCACTGGCCAGGCGAAGTTGCCAACCTTGCCAGTCGGCACCGAGACCCAGGCTGCGCTCGTGCAGGCGCCAGTCGGCCTGCCAGCCCCATGCGCCCGCCTGCGGGGCGGGCAGGCGCCACTGCAGGCGCGGCAACACGATGCCACCGGGCAGGGTGTCGGCCTGCCAGGCCAGTTGATGGCCGTTTTCCAGCTTGATGCCCGCCTGCACCTGGCCGCGCCAGGGCATCCAGCGCGCGGCGCTGCCCTGGCTGTTCTGGCCCTGCACCAGGGGTTGGTAGATCAGAAAGCCATTGGCATCCGTGCTTTGCGTGGCCGTGTTGAGCACGGCCTGCTGGGCCGGCTGCCCGCGCCAGGCCAGCCAGCCGCCATCACGCAGGCCCAGGCTGGCAAAGGCCTTGGTGCCTTCCCAGGCCAGGCCACCGCCTGCCAGCAGGCCCGTGCCATGTGCCGCAAAGGGCTGCTGGAAGGGGAACTTGAGGCGGTTGTCGCGCTCTTGTGACGCCAGGTTGAAGCTGTACTGGCCGGTGGCCACTGCAAACTGCACCGGCCCACTGATGTCGCGTTCACGCCAGCGGGTGAGCAGCAGGGCCTGCACATCCCAATGCGCCTGCCAACCATCACCCAGCGCATGCCGGCGGCCAGCCGTTGGCCCCAAGCCGGCAAAGCCGCGCATGTGCACATCGGCCTGCCAGGCCTGATCGGTGGCGGGCCGCCGCGCCTGGGCCACCTGGGCGGCCAGGCTCAGCGCCTGTTCGCTGGCCACCACCGTGGCCAGGTTGCGGGCGGTGAAGCCCAGTTGCCAATCACCCCAGCGCCGCTGCACCAGCAGCCTGTCGTCCACCCAGGCCGCATTGCGGCCGGCACGCGGCGCCAGGTAAGCCTCCCAATGCCGGTCGCCCTGGCGGGCCAGCGGCAGGGCGTCGTTGTGCTGGTCGGTTTGCACCTGCACTTGCCAGGCCTCAGCTGCCGCCACAACTGGCGCGGCGCAGAGGCCCAGCACAAGCGCCGAACCGCAGGCAACTGGGGCCAGGCTTCGGCGATCAGCCATGGTTCACAGGCCGATGTCCAGCGAGATGAAACTGCCGTCCACGAAGGTGAGCACACCGGTCTTGGTGTCGAGCGTGCCGACCTTGGTGGTCGAGAGCATCAGGTCGGCCGAGGCGGCGCCAGCGGCCCAGTTCATCGACAGGTTGGACGTGGCTTCGGTCAGGTGGAATGCGGTCACGTTGCCTTGGCTGTCGCGGTCGCCCGTCAACGCCACCACCAGCACCGGGGCACCCGACACCAGGGTGCGGTACTGCATGGTCACCGGCATCGGCGTGCCGTCGCCGGCGTTGGCACCGTTGTTGGTCCAGCCGGAGGCGAAACTCAGCTCGATGGTGGGACGCGCGGTAGCCGTGATGCTGCCCACGAACGATGCGTTGACGCTGTACTGGTTGGTCGACGAGGCCGGTGCACCCACGTCAAACCCGGCCCAGCCTGTGGTGCTGGCGGTGAACACGCCCTTGATGAACTCGGTGTTGCCTGTGGATGCCAGGTTGCGCAAGGCACCGCTGAGCTTGGCCTTGGTGGGCTGCAACTCGGTGCCGCTCTTGTCCCAGGCCGCGTCGGTGGCAGACAGCACGCCTTCAAACTCGGCAGTGGGCGTGCCCATCACGATGTTCAGGTTCAAACCCCCCACCGTGTGGCCAGCCGAGCGCACGGCCGTTGCCGCAGTGGGCGACACGGGGTTGCCCTGCGCATCCACGCTGACAGGCACCTGGTGCATGGTGGAGCCCGGCTTGATCGTCACCGATGTGGTGGTCACGCTGGCGCTGTCTTGCGCCTGCACGCTGCCGGCCAGTGTGGAATCGGCCGTGCCATCGCTGTTGATGGTTTGGGTGCCCGACACATCCACGGCCAGCTTGAAGCCGCTCAGGGTGTTGCCACCCTTGACGTAGGCAGCCGCCAACTCGCCCTTCAGGGTGAAGGTGGTGATGTCGCCAAAAGCGGCGCTGAGCGTGGGCGTGAGCTTGCCGGCGAAGGGCGCGATGGCCGTGCCGGTGGCATCCACCTGCAGCGGGGTGTTTTCCTTGGTCGTGCAGGTACTGCCCACACAGGACAGCGTGCGACGGCGGGCGCGCGTCTGGTAATCAAAGCTGCCGTCGACATTGGGCGTGACGGTGAAGCTGTGGCGCCACTCGGTGGTGTCGATGGCGTTGCCCACCGTTGCACGGCTGGCGAA
>Ga0228698_1000145_pt1 | contig 65693 bp, 59 predicted proteins | sample McNCre117_Aug_MG_FD_178015 | JGI IMG/M metagenome (GOLD analysis project Ga0228698, IMG submission 178015) | Freshwater microbial communities from McNutts Creek, Athens, Georgia, United States - 1-17_Aug_MG | ecosystem: Environmental > Aquatic > Freshwater > Creek | place: USA: Georgia...
GTATAGAAGGGCAACGCCTCTGCGCCGCCGATCGGCACTGGGACGTGGATATCGCGATTGATACGCGGGGGGTCGGCAGCAAACCGGCATTGTCTGCGTTGCGCGGCGTGCGTGGCGAAGTGCTGCGGGTGCATTGTCCCGCCGTTACCTTGCGGCGACCGGTGCGCCTGATGCATCCGCGTTACCAGCTGTATGTGGCGCCGCGTCCCGAACACGAGTTCGTGGTCGGTGCGACCGAACTCGAGTCCGAGGACACCGGCCCCATGACCCTGCGTTCGGCCCTTGAGCTGGGCAGTGCGCTGTACAGTCTGCACCCGGCGTTTGGTGAGGCCCGCGTGCAGCGTTTGTCGGCTGCGTTGCGCCCGGCATTGGATGACGACCGCCCGGTCTGTGATCGGCGCGGCGGCGTTTGGCATTTGAATGGCTTGTACCGTCACGGCTATTTGTGCGCACCCGCGGCGGTTGAAAAATTATTGGCTGCGATGGCCGGGGACTCCGCATGACGATGGATATTTTTGTGAACGGCAGCGCGGTGCGCACCGACGCCAGCAACTTGCATGCCTTGCTTTGCGAGCACTTGCCACGCCAGGGCCTGACCTTGGAATCCGCCTTCGCCTGTGCCGTCAATAACCGCTTTGCACCCCGTGCCGGGTGGGCGCAACAGCCCTTGGCGGGCGGCGACCGGGTTGACATCATTGCACCGATTACGGGAGGTTGATATGCACGCTATTGAACACGCTGAACGGAGCGATGCAGGGTCCTTAAACGATGCCAACTGGCAGGTTGCAGGCACGCGACTGCAGAGCCGCATGATGCTGGGCACAGCCTTGTATCCGTCTTTGCAAGTGATGGCCGATGCAGTCCAGGCCAGTGGCACCCAGGTGCTCACGGTGGGCTTGCGGCGGCTGCAACCGGAAACCGGTGGTGGCAACCATTTTTGGCAGCGCGTGCAGTCGCTGGGCTGCCACGTGTTGCCCAACACGGCGGGCTGCCACAGCGCCGATGAGGCGTTTAATCTGGCCCTGATGGCGCGCGAAATATTCAATACGCAATGGATCAAGCTCGAAGTGATTGGCGACGATTACACCTTGCAGCCCGACCCGCATGCGACGCTGGAAGCCGCCACCCGCCTGATCCGCGAAGGTTTCTCGGTATTTGCCTACACCACCGATGATTTGGTACTGGCCCAGCGTTTGCACGGTGCCGGATGTGCCGCCGTAATGCCCTGGGCAGCGCCGATTGGCAGCGGCAGGGGACCGGTCAATCCGTATGCCCTGGAGATTTTGCGGCGGCGTTTGCCCGATGCCGTGCTGGTGGTCGATGCGGGCTTGGGCAAGCCCTCGCATGCCGCCCAGGTCATGGAGCTGGGTTTCGATGCGGTGTTGCTGAACACGGCCGTAGCCCAGGCCGGCGACCCGGTGCGCATGGCCCGCGCCTTCGCACTTGCGGTGGAGGCCGGCCACGGCGCCTTTACTGCCACACCAATGCCGGAACGCGGTGCCGCACAGGCCTCCACGCCCACCGTCGGCATGCCGTTCTGGCACCACGCTTAGGCGGAATTGATGATGTTGACCACTGCTTTCGCACCCCTGATCGGCCCACTGGGTTTTTATCCGGTATTGCCCGATGCAACCTGGATTGCGCGCATGCTGGCCGCTGGGGTGCGCACCGTGCAGCTGCGCTGCAAAACCGGCAGTCTGCCGCCCGAAGGCATTGCTGCCGAGGTAGCGGCGGCGGTGCAGACCAGCCGCAATTATCCGGATGCCCAGTTGTTTATCAACGACCATTGGCAGCTGGCGCTGGCCTGCGGTGCCTATGGCATCCACTTGGGGCAGGAAGACTGGGCGGCGTTGCCAGGCGATGTCCGCGACACCTTGCGTGGGTCGGGTCTGCGCTTGGGGCTGTCAACCCACACGCCCGATGAGCTGCAATTGGCCCTGGCCGCGGCGCCGTCATACGTGGCGATTGGCCCGGTGTACCCCACCACCCTGAAGAAAATGCCCTATGCGCCGGTTGGCTTAAGCCAATTGCCCGAGTGGGCCGCCTCGGCAGTCCGACCGGCAGCCGATGGCGCGCTGCAAAAAGTGCCCGTGGTCGCCATTGGCGGTATTTCGCTGGAGCGTCTGCCCGGGGTGCTGGCCTGTGGTGTCGACGGCGTTGCCGTGGTCAGCGCCATAACCCAGGCCGCCGACCCCGATCAGGCGGCACGCACTGGTTTGGCACTCTGCCGGGCTTTGTGACCCCGGTTGGGGCGCAGCGTGGTGGGTACTTGCGCAGCCAGCGTATCGGGGTAGTCCAGGCTGTAATGCAAGCCCCGGCTCTCCCGGCGTGTGCGCGCCGAGCGCACGATCAAGTCGGCCACTTGCAGCAGGTTGCGCAATTCCAGTAAGTCGCGTGACACGTGGAAGTTGGCATAGTAGTCCTGGACTTCGGTTTGCAACAAAGCAATCCGGTGGGCGGCACGCTCCAGGCGTTTGTTGGTGCGCACTATCCCCACATAGTTCCACATAAAGCGGCGCAACTCGTCCCAGTTGTGTGAAATCACCACGGCTTCGTTGGCGTCGGTGACCTGGCTGTCGTCCCATGCGGCCAAGGCCGATGGGGCGGCAATCGGCGTTGCCGCAATGGCCTGTGCGGCGGCTTTGGCAAACACCATGCACTCCACCAGGGAATTGCTGGCCAGTCGGTTGGCGCCATGCAGCCCGGTGCATGCGGTCTCACCCACGGCATACAAGCCGGGCACGTCGGTGCGCCCGTCGAGGTCGGTCAAGACGCCGCCACAGGTGTAGTGGGCGGCGGGCACTACGGGGATGGGCTGTTGCGTAATGTCGATTCCGAGTTCGCCGCAGCGTTGCAAAATATTGGGAAAGTGTTCGTGCAGGAATTCCGCGCTTTGGTGCGAGATGTCCAGATACACACAGTCCAGCCCGTGTTTTTTCATTTCATAGTCGATCGCGCGCGCCACCACGTCGCGTGGTGCCAGCTCGGCGCGGGCATCGTGGGCGGGCATAAACCGTTCGCCATTGGGCAGTCGCAGAATGCCGCCTTCGCCGCGCACGGCTTCGCTGATCAGAAATGATTTGGCGTGCGGGTGGTACAGGCAGGTCGGATGGAACTGAATGAATTCCATGTTCTGCACCTGGCAGCCCGCGCGCCAGGCCGCGGCAATGCCATCGCCGGTGGCGGTGTCCGGGTTGGTGGTGTAGAGATAGACCTTGCCCGCACCGCCGGTGGCCAATACGGTGTGCGGTGCAGCGAAGGTATCGACGGTGTCGGTGGCCTCGTTCAGGGCGTAAAGACCAACACAATGTTCACCGCCCGGACCGGGCTGCACGATCAGGTCGACCAGCATATGGTGCGCAAACAGCTGGATGTTGGGGGCTGCCAGGGTGCGTTGAATCAGTGTTTTTTGAACCGCTGCGCCGGTCGCATCGGTGACGTGGACGATGCGGCGTTCGCTGTGCCCGCCTTCGCGCGTCAGATGCAGACCCCCATCGGCCTGGGTGAAAGGAACGCCCAGTGCCTGTAGCCAGTGAATGGCTTCCGGGGCGTTTTCCACCACCTGGGCCGTGGCGGCGCTGTCGCACAGCCCGGCACCGGCTACCAGGGTGTCTTGTACGTGGGCATGGAAACTGTCGTTCTCGGCCATGACGGCGGCAATGCCGCCCTGGGCCCAGCCGCTGGCGCCTTCGGTGGGTTCACCCTTGGTCAGGATGGCAATGCGCAGATGCGTCGGCAGTTGCAAGGCGGTGCTCAGACCGGCCAGGCCACTGCCCACAATCAGCACGTCAAACGGGAAAGAAGTCATTCGATGGCAATCAAGCGGATTGGGTATGAGCGCAGCGGCTCACGCCGCGCCAATGTGGGGTACCAGGCCAGCCGCCGCTTTGGCAGCCGCCGCGGTGGCGGTGAAGTCCAGCATGCGGTCAATGCAAACCCGGGCTTGCAGGCCCAAGGCCGGATCCACCTGAATTTCATTGCCGCCGTGTTCCAGCACCCGGGCCAACCCTTGCAGGCTGTTCATGGCCATCCAGGGGCAATGCGCGCAACTTTTGCAGGTGGCACTGTTGCCGGCTGTCGGGGCCTCAATAAAGGTCTTGCCCGGATTGAGCGTGCGCAGCTTGTGCATCAGGCCGTTGTCGGTGGCGACAATAAAGGTATCGGCATCGAGTTCGCGTGCCGCTTTCAAAATGCCACTGGTGGAGCCAATCGCATCGGCCAATGCCAGTACCGCGGACGGGCTTTCCGGATGCGCCAGAATCTTGGCGTGGGGGTGGGCGGCCTTGAGTCCATCGAGTTCAAAGGCCTTGAACTCATCGTGCACGATGCATGAGCCGTTCCACATCAGCATGTCAGCACCGGTTTCGCGCTGAATATAGGCGCCCAGGTGGCGATCGGGAGCCCAGAGTATTTTCTTTCCCTGGTTCTTCAGGTGGCGCACCACCTCGAGGGCGCAGCCCGAAGTCACCATCCAGTCGGCGCGGGCTTTGACGGCGGCGCTGGTGTTGGCGTACACCACCACGGTACGGTCCGGGTGCTGGTCGCACAATGCCCGGAAGGCATCGTCGGGGCAGCCCAGATCGAGCGAGCAGGTGGCTTCCAGTTCGGGCACGATGATGGTTTTGTGGGGCGATAGAATTTTGGCAGTTTCACCCATGAAACGCACCCCTGCCACGACCAGTGTGGTGGCACTGTGGTCGCGCCCGAAGCGGGCCATTTCGAGCGAATCGCTGACCAGCCCACCGGTGCGTTCGGCCAGGTCTTGCAAATCCGGGTGGACGTAGTAGTGGGCCACCAGAACCGCATTGCGCTGGTGCAGCAGCGCCGCAATGCGCTCCAGCAGCGCGCTGCGTTCGGCCGGACTGGGCTCCTCGGGCACGCTGGCCCATGCCTGCAGCACCCGGGTGCCACCGGCGGCGCCATCGGTGTGGGAAAAGTCGGGCAGTTCGTAGTCGATGCTGCGCCCTTCGCGGGCAGCGGGCGTGTGGGTGGCAGTGTGCATGGCGGCTTCAGAGTCCTTCAAATCGCATGGAGTAATCGGTGGCTTGCACGTCTTTGGTTAACGTGCCGATCGATATGCGGTCAACACCGGTTTGTGCCAGTGCCGCCAGCCCATCGAATGTGACACCGCCAGAGATTTCCAGAATGGCGGGCCCCATGGTGCCGGAACCGCGTTGTGCGCCCAGTTCCGCGTTCAGTGCCACGGCTTGGTGCAGCGTGGCCAGGTCCATATTGTCCAGCAAGACCATGCGTGCGCCGTGGGTCAGTGCGTCGCGCAGCTGTGTCAGGGTTTCGACTTCAATTTGAATAAAGCGGGCATTGCCCGCCTGCTGACGGGCCCGCTCCAGAACCTGGGGAATGCCGCCGGCGGCGGCAATATGGTTTTCTTTGATCAGAATGGCGTCATGCAAGCCAATGCGATGGTTCACGCCACCGCCCACGGCAACCGCATATTTTTGTGCCATGCGCAGCCCAGGCAAGGTTTTGCGGGTGTCCACAATGTGCGTGCGATTGCCGGGCACGGCCGCCACGGCGGCAACATAGCGCGCGGTTTTGCTGGCAACGGCGCTCAATAATTGCAAAAAATTCAGGGCGGTACGTTCGGCACTGAGCAGCGCCTGGGCATCACCCGCCATTTCCAGTACGGTCTGGTTGGCATGGCAAGCCTGCCCCTCGCGCACCTGCCAGTGGAGTTGCACGTCCGGGTCGAGTGCCCGAAACGCCGCTTCTACCCACGGCTGACCACAGAGAACGGCGTCTTCGCGGGCCAGGATACGTGCCCGCGCATGGGTATGGGCCACAACCAGGCTGGCGGTCAGGTCGTTGCGCGTTGATGGTGCTGCGTGATTGCCGAGGTCCTCTGCCAGTGCGCGGGCCACGTCCAGGCGTGCCAACGCGGCCACATTGGTGGCGTCAAAATAAGGCGAATGAATTTGCATAGGCGCGCAGCATAACGCCTACCGCGCGCGGGTCGCTAACAGGGCCGCAGCGCGGGCCCCGGCATTGACCTCAGTGGTCACCCTTTTTGAGCGGAAACCAGGCCGGCAACATGGATGCCAGCACGCCATCTTTCAGGAACCAATGGTGGTAGATGGCCGCTGCCGCATGCAGGCCGGCAATCCACAAAATAACGTCGCCGAGCCAGCCGTGCACTTCGGCAATGGTGCTGCCCAGGTCATGGGAGGCGGCCAAGGGGCCGGCAATCGACAGTCCGCCCAGCAAAACCACCGGGTGGCCCTCAAGCCAGGCGCCCAGGATGGCGGTCAGCGGCACGGCCAGCAGCAGAAGGTACAGCATGCCTTGTGCCGATTTGGACGCAATGTGCATCCAGCGTGCCAGTGGCACAGGTGCCGGCGGACGGTCCAGCAGCTTCCACACGATGCGCAGCAGGCTGATGATGAAAACCGCCATACCAAGGGTCTCGTGGATGGCCCGTTCGGTGGCGCGTTCCGGGATATAGACGATGTTTTCAGGGCCGCCGGGGCCCATCACAAAAGCGGCCAGCACCAATGCGGCGCTGATCCAGTGAAAGGTTTGCGTCACTGCACTGTAGCGCTGGCTGGCAGGGTGATCGGTGGTGTTCATTGCAGGCTTCTCCGTGTTTTATTGCACCGCAGCATGATAGCCGGGCAATATTATTTTTGTATGAAGCGAGCCGGTCCGCAGCGGCGTTGCCGCTGCCGGTTCAATCAAAGGCCCAGCCGCTGTTGCGTGCCGGTCCGACCAGGCCACTCCAGAGTTTGCGGGCCGGACGGTCGCTGCCCGCGCCCGCCGCGACCATCAGCGGGATCAGGTGTTCCTCTCGCGGGTGCGCAGCACGGCCGCTGGGGGCGTTATGCCACACGGCCAGTTGGCTTTCGCGGTGCCGGTGGTCGCCCGCCAGCGCCTGGTCTAGCCATGCATCGAAGCGTTCGGAGTCCGGGCCCCCTGCGGCAAAGTTGCGCAGATTGTGAAAGCTCATGCCGCTGCCCACAATCAGTACGCCCTGATCCCGCAAGGGTTGCAGTGCCCGTCCCATGGCGTAGTGCAAGCGGGGGTCCAGGCTGGCGTGCAATGACATCGCCAACACCGGCAGGTTGGCGTCGGGCAGCATGACTTTGAGGGGCACAAAAACGCCGTGGTCCCAGCCGTAGTCAGGGTCTACTTGGGCGGGAATGCCAGCGCTCTGGAGCAATGCGGACGCTTGCACGGCCAACTCCGGCGCGCCGGGGGCCGGATAGGTGAGTTGGTAGGTTGCTTCCGGGAACCCGTAGTAATCGTAAATCAGGTCCGGGTGCGGGTTGCCGGCAAAGGTCGGAAGTGGCGCCTCCCAGTGCGCGCTGACCAATAAGATGGCCTTGGGCCGGATTGCCAGAGACGCAATCACCCCGCGCAAAAACATTTCCATTTCCAGGTACATCTGCTTGCGTGGGCCGTCCATAAAGAAGGACGGTCCGCCGCCATGGGGCAGGTACATTGCAGGCAACGATGGTTTCATTTCTTTCTCTCCAGAGCGTGCATCGTCCCCAGTAACAACAAGCCTCCACCCAGTGTGACAGCGGCCACCCACAGGGCGCCTTGGTAGCTGCCGGTGGCCGTTGCAATCATGCCGGACATTGCCGGCGCGGCAATTTGGGCCACGCCATAGCTGAGGGTCAAACGGGCCATGGCCTTGGCCGGGTTGTGTGGAAAGTGGCGTCCGATCAGCGACAGCGTCAAACTCACAATGCCAACAAATGTGCCGCCGTACAGCAGGGCACTGAGCAGGTTCAGCGCCACGTTGTCGGTGATGGCAGGCAACACAATCGAGGCAATTTGAAGTGCGTATGCCAGTGCCAAGGCAGGAATTTGACCCAGCCGACGGGCCATTCGATCCCAGACAAAGGACGACGGTGTAGCGGCCACTCCGACCAGCACCCAGACCCAGGCGCCCCGGCCTGCCAGCAAGGGCAGCTTGCCCAGAATGGCCACAATAAAGGTGGCGCTGACCACATAACCAAAGCCGGCGCAAAAGTACGACGCCATCAACAGTCGCAGCCATCGGCGATCGGGGCCATCGGTGGCCACTTCAGTGCCCGCCAGCGGGGTGTTTTCCGGCGCCGGCAGCCACAACCAGGCCGGAATGAAAAATACCAGGCCCAGGGCCCCCAGACACAGCCATTGTTGATTCCACGCCAGCCAGTCGGCCATGGCGCCTGCGGCCACACCAGAAACCACAATCCCCAGTCCAACCCCTGCAAAGTGCAGGCCCAGTTCAGGGCGCAGTTGCTGGCGGATGCGCCAATTCAGGACCAGGCCAGACGCCAGCAGCATCCCGGCGGTGCTGGACAGGCCACCGATCCAGCGCAATACCGCCCACAGCGGAATGCTCTGGGTCAATCCCATACCCGCCGTACTCAGCAAAGCCAGCACCAGCCCCATGCGGTAATAGATAAATTTGCGCTGCAAGTCTTTGGTGTAAACCGCCAGCACGGCGCCGGCGATGTAGCCGATGTAGTTGAAAGTTGCCAGCCAACCGCCCGCCAGATGCGACAGGCCGGCTTCGGCGCGCATCACGGGCAGCAGCGGTGTGTAGGCAAAACGCGAGAGGCCCACACTCAAAATCAGGGCGCAAATACCCGCCGTTAGCACTTGCCATGGCTGGCGACGGTTTCGGGTCAGGCCCGTGGCGGTGTACGGCATATGGCGGATAGACCCAATTGAAACGGTCGCTATTATGGGCAGAAATGGGAAACTTCGTGCCCGGCACGCATGTTGCTTGCACCAATTGAGGGCGCATTTGCGTTGGAAATGCGCCTTTTTAAAACGTTGGAAATAATAGCGCTGAAAAAAACAGCGACAAAAACGTGCACGGACTTACAGACACGATGCCATGAATATAGAAACAGAGTTCGGACAGGACGCCTTGCGAACCGCCTCCACCGCGTTGGAACACGCGGCAGCGTTTGGTCGCTGGTGGTATGCGCCGGGCACCCGTCGGATGGTCGTGTCCGAGACCGCAGCGGGATATTTTGAAATTCCGCTGCGCCAGGCCTTTACCTTGGACGACTGCCTCACGCACGTGGTTGCGGACGATGTCTCGCGTGTGGTTGCATGCATCACCGAAGGCAGTGGACCGGCTGCGCGGGGAGAAAAACAGGAGTGTGAGTTTCGCCTTATCAGCGCCCAGCGTGGCTTGCGCTGGATGCGCTTGTCGGTACTGCCGAACGAGGTAGGCAAGCCGGTGCGGGTGCGCGGAGTCATCACTGACCTCACGGCCGCCAAAACGGCAGCTGTGCGCGAACGCCTGGGTTTTGCCCTCACCCAATACTTGATTGGTTCGCGCCAATTGGGCGACACCATTGGCAATGTGATCCAACTGGTGTGCAAAAGCCTGGGCTGGGAATGGGGGGCTTACTGGGCCATGGAGGCCCCCGCTGGACAGACGCCCCGCCTGGTATGCAAGCAAAGCTGGCAACAAACCGGATTTAATTTGACCGCGTTCAGCAACGCCAGCCAGGCCCTGACGATGCAGGCCGGCGAGGGCCTGGTCGGACAGGTATGGGCCACCGGTCAGGCCCAGTGGATAGACGCTATCAGCACCGACACGCGCTTCATCCGACGGCACAGTGTGGAGCCGGGCACCTTGCAGTCTGGCTACATCTTTCCGGTTACCTATGTTTCTGAGAATGGCGAACGGCATTGCCCCGGGGTGCTGGAGTTTTACAGTTGCCTGGCGCGCCAACAAGAGGCACAACTGCCCAAGTTATCGGCGGCCATCGGCGCCTTGATCGCGCAAACCGCCCAGCGCCTGGAACACGAAGCGATTGTGCAGCGCATGGCGCGGATTGATGAGTTGACCGATCTGGCCAACCGCAGCCACTTTTATGCGTGTCTGAATACCGAATGCGAAAACGCGGCCCGAAGCCACCGCCCATTCGGTTTGGTGTTTATTGATTTGGACCGGTTCAAGCCGATTAATGACGCCTACGGTCATGAAGCGGGCAATGCCGTGCTGCGCGCGTTCGCACAGCGCTTGCACGCACTGGCCGGCAGCCATTGTCTGGCTGGGCGCTTGGGGGGCGACGAGTTTGCCCTGCTGGTACCTGACAGCGGTGCGCCCCAATTGGCACAGCTGGCCGAACAGGTGTTGCAGGCAGCGCGCACGCCGATTGACTATGCCGGAGTCAGTCTGTCCATCTCTGCCAGCATCGGTGTCAGTCGTTTTCCTGAAAATGGACGTACCGGGCCCGAACTCTTGCGCAGTGCCGACAGCGCGATGTACCGCGTCAAGCAAAATGGCCGCAATGGTTGCGATATTTTTTCCAACAGCAGCCCCGACAGTTTGGCCCAGTTGCGCACGCTGGTGGCCGAGCGACTGGCGTTGGAAAACAGTTTGCGCAATGCAATTGTGGAAGGCGAACTGTTTTTGCTTTACCAACCGATTGTGTATGCCGACACCGGCAAGCTGCATGCAGTAGAGGCGCTGGTGCGTTGGCGCAAGGCGTCGGGTGAGGTGATATCGCCGGCCACCTTTATTCCGATCGCCGAACAGAGTCATCTGATTGTTGAAATTGGGCAGTGGGTCATTCGCCAGGCCTGTGCCGATCTGGCGCGCATGCGCGGCGCCGGATTCACCGATTTGAAAGTCCACGTCAATATGGCCGCGAGCGAGTTCACCACTGCCGACTTGCCAAGCCGTTTGCTGGCGCTGTGTGCAAAGCACCGCGTACCGCCTGCATGCATTGCGCTCGAATTGACCGAAGGCATGCTGATGCGCCAACCCGAGCAGGTGATTGCCGTGATGCACCAGCTGCGAGCAGCCGGCATTGAGATCAGCCTGGACGACTTCGGTACCGGGCATTCTTCCTTGTCCATGTTGAAGACCTTGCCGATCAACTCGATGAAGATAGACCGCTCATTTGTCCAGCCGCTGCCAGGCAATGACCGCGATCGTGCCATGGCCCAAACCATATTGACACTCGGCCGGCATATGCAACTCGACGTGATTGCCGAGGGCATTGAGACACCCGGACAGTTGCAGATTTTGCGCCAGCATGGTTGCCGGCTGGTGCAGGGATTTTTACTCAGCCACCCATTAAGCCTGGGTGAACTTATTGGCAGTAAAGTGCAGCGCGCCGCTGCATGGAATGCATTTACCGGGAGTCAGCAATGACCCAAACTGAAGCAGGCAATGGGAGTGGCAGCCGGATTGGCGATGGACTCTCCGTGGATTCCTTTTTGCCTTATATGCGCGATGTCATCCGTTGCGAGCACGCGCTGCAGGAACTCAACCTGATGTGGCGGCTGATTGAGTCCTCCGCCAAGATGAATTGCCCGGAAGAAGCCCGTGCCATTTTGCCAACCATGGCGGCGACGCGCCAAGGTTTCAGCCGCATGGAGCATGAGCTGGTGTCCAGTCTGGTATTCGAGAAGGTCTCGAATGTCATGGCCGAGATCGGGACCCGGGCCCGTTATGTCATCGATATTCTGGTGCGCAACCTGTACGAGCGCACCGCCGACGTCGGCTTCCTTGCCACCGATACCGTGCTGTCGGCGTTTGTTGCCGGCGAAATGAACGACAAGCCGGCCGTGTTGCAGCGCCTGCAGGACTATCGGAACAAGTACACGGTGTATGACGACATCGTGCTGGTAGACACCCGCAACACGGTGCTGGCGCGGGTCAATCCCGATAGCCCTTTGCGCGATAGCCAGGACCCGCTGATTCAGCAGTCGCTCCAGACCGACAACTATGTTGAGACCTTCCGCTTCTCGGACTTGCAGCCCTACAAGACCTGCTCGTTGATTTATTCACGGCGCATTCTGCATCCACAAAGCCGCCAACCGATTGGCGTGCTGTGTTTGTGCTTTAACTTTGAAGAAGAAATGGCCGGCATATTTGCGTCACATGGCGATCCGCTGGGGCGTTCTTTGCTGCTGTTGCTGAATTCCGAGAACCGTGTCATCTCGAGTTCCGATCATTTGTGGATTCCACCGAATATCGAAGTACCGGTGGACGATGGCAAGGCCATTTCCCTGTGCATGTATGCCGGTCGCGAGTACCTGGTGCGCACGGTACGTGCCGAAGCGTATCAGTCGTATGGCGGACCGGTGGGGTGGAAGGGGCAGGTGATGATGCCGGTGGACGTGGCGTTTTCGGGGAGTGCGGCCAACACGCTGCAGTCGCTGCCGCCGCAGGTGCGCGAGGGGGTTTTGTCGCATGCCCAATCGTTTTCCAAACCCTTGTTTGAAATCATGCGCGCTGCCGACAACATTCGCAGTGTGGTCTGGAATGGTCAGGTGATGAGCTCGGGGCAAACCGGTGATCAGTCCAAGCTCAAGGCGGTATTGGTGCAAATCAGTGAAACCGCCAGTCGCAGCAATGAGCTGTTTAGCAAGTCGATTGGCGACCTCTACAACACGGTGCTCTCGTCCGGCCTGAAGCAGACCGAATTTGTGGCCCATTTGCTGGTGGATTTGCTGGACCGCAATCTGTATGAACGCGCCGATGATTGCCGCTGGTGGGCACTCACTCCGGAGTTGCGCCAGGCCATGTCAAAGCCCGATATTGATGTTGCAACGCGCCAGCGCATGAACGAAATTCTGCAATACATCAACGGGCTATACACGGTTTACACCCGCATTTTTGTCTACAACACGCACGGTGAGATTGTTGCCAGTACCCGTCTCGGGGAGAGTGATACCGAGGTTTTGGGATGGCAAGTTGATGCGCAGTTGCTGTCCCAGGTGCGCGCTTTGCCAGATGACCAGTCGTATTGTGTAACGTCTTTTTCCCCGCAAGATTTATACGATGGCGCACCAACCTACGTCTACCACGCCGCTATTCGCTCCGACAGCGGTGACAACCGGGTGGTGGGCGGTGTTGGCATTGTGTTCAATTCGGCGGTCGAACTGGCGTCGATGTTGCAGGGGGGGCTGCCCCAGCAAGGCGGAATGACCGGTTTGTTTGTAGACCGGGCCGGGCATGTGATTGCCAGCACCGACCCGGCATACGCGGTGGGCACACAGTTTGCGCTGAGTACCGACCTGCAACAGCTGCCCAGCGGCCGCAGCCTGTCGCGGGTGGTTCAGCATGCCGGACAGTACGCCGTGTTGGCCTGCAGTGCATCGAGCGGATACCGTGAATTCAAGCGCAGCGATGGCTACCAGGACGATGTGCTTGCTTTGGTGCTGGATCCGATTGGGCCGGTCCGCAAGCAGGCCGAAAATGCCATTCGTGTCGATGTTCAAATTGAGTCCGAATCATGGGGTGAGGACCAGGCCTGCACCGAATACGCGACTTTTCTGGCCGGCGGTGTGATTTACGCCTTGCCAGCGCGCAATGTGCTGGAGGCCGTGAGTGCGCGTCAACTGGCGACCGTGCCGGTGGGCAATCGACACGCCTGCGTTGGTTTGCTGGACCGCCGCTCCACCGGTCCGAACGCCAATCCGGTCTGGGTTTTCCGCTTGAACGGACTGCTTCACAAACCGATCGATATCGCTGCCGATGTGGGCTGCATTTTGGTGTTGGAATACCAGGGGCGCCGGCTTGGCTTGCTGGTGGATGAACTGCACGATGTGCGCGAATTCAGCCACGCGCAAATCATGCCTTCACCCTTTTCCAGCGACGGTCGCTACAGCCTGGTATCCGAGTTGATCAAGGCCAATCGTGGCAATCTGCTGATTCAGGGCGTTGGCGTCCAAGCATTGTTCTCCTGCACGCTGGACGTGCAGTAGGTTCGCTGCCAAGCGCCCGCATCCGGGGTGCCAGGCTCCGGCTTCCTCAGGGTTCCAAGAGGGCATTGACGCGGGCCAGATCGGTATCGTCGAGTGTGCCCGCCACCAGGCGCAGGCGCAGCCATCCGGTGAGTACATCGTAGCGCGCCCGCGCCAAGCGCGCCTTGGTTGCATAGAGCTGGCTTTGTGCGGTGAGCACGTCGGTGTTGGTGCGCGCGCCCACTTGGTAGCCCAGGGTACTGGCATCGAGGGCGCTTTGACTGGAGGCCTGGGCGGTCTCCAGTGCTTCTGCCTGCGCCCGACCCGCCGCCAGTCCGTAATAGGCGCTTTGCACTGCCAGCGCCACGGCACGTTCGGCTCCGTCCAAATCGTTGCGGGCTTTTTCTTCCAGTGCAACGGTTTCCCGTACGCGGTTGCTGATGGCTTTGCCAGCGTACAACGGCAGATTGAATTGCAGGCCAATTTGCGCCACTGTGCCCCGTGAGCTTTGGGTGGTGGTCAGTGTGCCGCCATCGTTGTTTGCATAGGTGTAGCTGCCCACCAGGTCGAGGCTGGGGCGATGTCCGGCCTCGGCTTTGCGGGTCTCGAGTTCGGCCATGTCGCGGGCCAGTCGCGCTTGCTGTAGCGTTGGACTGTGTTCGCTGGCGCGGGTCAGCCAGGCCGGCACGCCGTCCGTTTCTGCGCCCGGCAAGGCCGCCTGGTCGCGCAATCCGTGTACCGATGCAGGGGGCAGCCCGGTCAGCAAACCGAGGGCAATTTGTTTGATGCGCAAGTCGTTTTCCGCTGCAATTTCCTGGGCCACCACCAAGTCGTAGCTGGCCTGGGCATCGCGTTGCTCCGTGATGTTGGCGTTGCCCAATTCAAAATTACGGCGGGCCGCATCACGCTGCAAGGCCACGGCGGCTTTTTGCGTGCGCAAAAAATCCAGCGTGTCCTGGGCTGCGAGTGTGTCGAAATATGCCTGACCCACGCGCACTACCAGATCCTGGCCGGCAGCGGCATATTGGGCCTCTGCCAGCGCTACCTGCTTGTCGCCTTGCGCCACGCTGGCATTGTTTTGCGGGCGGTACAGCGCTTGGGTAGCGCTGATGGTGGCGGTCTGCGTATCAAACGGATACTTCAATACCGGTGTCGTGAAGTCGGCTTCGGTATGGCTGGCGCCCAGCGCCAGATTCACTTGCGGCCGCAACAGCGCGTGGGCCTGGTCGCCGCGTGCCATACCGGCCTCGAAGGTGTGTTGCGCGCCCAAAAAACTGCTGTCGTGGGTGCGTGCAGCCTGAACCCAATCGGCCAGGCTTTGGGCCCGCACAGCAGTGGCCGACAGACCGGCCAGCGACAGCGCCAGGGCCAGCGCCAGGGGCTGCGATGAAGTAAAGTGTTTTTGCATAAAGTGTCCTTGCGACGGGGTGGGTTGCGGGGCCTGGATCACAGCACGTCCGGCCGGCGCACGCGGTACCACGCCGCATACATGGCCGGAACCGCCAAAATAGTGAGCACGGTGGCTACCACCAGACCGGCCATGATGGCCACTGCCATCGGGCCCCATAGCACGCTGCGGGTCAGCGGAATCATGGCCAGTACCGCAGCCGCAGCGGTCAGGGCAATTGGCCGGAAACGGCGCACGGCAGCCTCCCGCGCGGCCAGCCACGGGTGGGCTCCGGCATCGAGCTCCTGGCGGATCTGGTCGATCAGAATAATCGTGTTGCGCATGATGATGCCCATCAACGCAATCACGCCCAGCAGCGCCACGAAGCCAAACGGCATGTGAAAGCCCAACAGGCCCACTGCCACGCCGACGATACCGAATGGCGCCGTGAGCAGCACCATGGCGGCCAGCGAGAAGCGGCGCAGTTGCAGCATCAGCAGGGACAACCAGACAAACAACATCAGCGGTGCGCCGGCATTGATAGACGATTGCGCCTTCAGATTTTCTTCATAAGCGCCACCGATTTCAATGTGGTAACCGGCCGGCAGCGTGGCGCGAATGGCGTCCAGCTGCGGGTCAATCTGGGCCGAAACATCGGGCGCTTGGACGCCGTCCACGATGTCGGAGCGCACCTGCAACGTTGGCGCCCGCGAGTAGCGCCGGATAATTGGCTCTTCCATTACCTGGCGCACGCTGGCAATTTGCGACAAAGGCACGCTGTGGCCATTGCTGGTCGGAATTTGCCAGTCGGCAATTTGCGTCACTGCCATGCGCTGATCGGCTGGCCCCCGCAACACCACATCGATCAAGCGGTCACGTTCACGGAACTGGCCCATGGTGTAACCCGATACGGTGCCGTTCAGTGCCCGTGCCACTGCAGCCGAGGTGACGCCCAGTGCGCGTGCGCGGTCCTGGTCGATCTCGATTTCCAGTGCCGGTGTGCGGTCACCCCAATCGGTGTTCACCTCCACCGTATTCGGGTTCTTGCGCATGACGTCGGCCACTTGGTCGCCAATTTTTTTCAACACTGCAATGTCGGGCCCGTTGATACGGAAAATGACCGGGTAGGCCACGGGTGGCCCTAACGGCGTTTTCAGGGCACGGCCACGGACGCCGGGGAAATGCGTGTCGAGTTCTTTTTGCAAGGCGTCGGCGACGCGATCGCGGGCCGCCACGCTGTCGGTCAGAATCAGGGTGTGTGAGTAATTGGGGCGGAACAATTCCTGGTTCAGTGACAAGAAGAAACGCGGCAGCGACATGCCGATGCTGCTCACATACGACTTCACATCGGGGTTGGCTTTGACCAGCGCTTCCAGATGCTGCACTTGCTGTTCAGAGGCTTGGAAGCTCGCACCTTCTGGCAACCACATTTCCACCATCACTTCGGTGCGGTCGCTGTTCGGGAAGAATTGTTTCTCCACCAGGCCCATGCCGGCGACGCCGAGTACCAGGCCTCCGAGGGTGACAGCCAGGGTCTTCCAGCGATTGCCAATGCACCAGTCGATCAGGGCCCGCAAACGCACATAAAAAGGCGTGTCAAAGTGCTCGTGTAATTCGCCCTCTGCCGTGGCATTTTTGGGTTTGCGCAGAATCCAGTAGCCAAACAAAGGCGTTGCAATGACCGCGGCAAACCACGACAAAATCAGTGCAATCGAGGTCACACTGAACATGTCAAAGGTGTATTCACCGGTACTGGAGCGGGCCAGCGCAATCGGCAAAAATCCGGCTGCCGTTACCAGCGTGCCCGACAACATGGGCCAGGCTGCAGAGGAGTAGGCAAAGGTGGCGGCTTTGAATTTGTCCATGCCTTCTTCTAGCTTGCGGACCATCATTTCCACCACGATCATGGCGTCGTCCACCAGCAGTCCGAGCGCAATGATCAGCGCACCCGTCGAGATTCGGTGCAAGTCGATTTTGAAGATTTGCATCGCCAAAAAAGTTGATAGCAGAACGAACGGAATGGTCAGGGCGACCACCGCACCGGCACGCCAACCCAGTGCCAAAAAGCTCACGGCCAACACAATTGCTACCGCTTCAAACAGCGAACTCATGAAGGTGCCAACCGATTGCTTCACCACCTTGGGCTGGTCGCTCACCTGGTGAAATTCAATGCCCACGGGCAGGTCGGCCTGAATTTGCGCCATGGCTTTTTGCAGGCTGGCGCCCAGGCGCAGCACGTCGCCATCGCTCTTCATGGAGATCGACATGGCGATCGCTGGCTTGCCGGCGTAGCGGATAGTTTGGGTCGGTGGATCGGCATAACCACGGTAGACCTTTGCCACATCGCCCAAACTCAGTGCGCGGCCATTGACGGCCAGTTGCAACTTGCGCACGGCATCGACACTGTTCAGGTTGCCGCTGACGCGCAGCGCAATGGCGTTGTTCGGATTCTGAATCGTACCGGCTGGCACGATTGCATTTTGGGCCTGCAATTGTTGCGCAATGGCGCTGGCATCCAGCCCCAGATTGGCCAGGCGGGCATTGTCTATTTCGACATAAATTTTGTCGTCCACGACGCCTACCAGTTCAATTTTGGCAACGTCGGGGATGCGAATCAGCTCTTTGCGCACATCTTCTACTTTGTCGCGCAGCTCCGACAGGGTGAAACCGTCGCCTGTGAAGGCGTAGATCGAACCGAAAACATCGCCGAATTCGTCATTAAAAAACGGGCCTATTGCTTCGGGCGGCAAGGTCGACTTGATGTCCTCCACCTTCTTGCGCACCTGGTACCACAGGGCCGCCACATCTTTGCGTGGCGCGGTGTCTTCCAGTTCCAGAATAATCATCGACTCACCCGGCTTGGAGTAGCTCTGGGTGCGTTTGAAGTAAGGCATTTCCTGCAGCTTCTTCTCGATTCGGTCGGTCACTTGCTGATCGACTTGCGCCGTGGTGGCGCCAGGCCACAGCGTGCGCACCGTGATGGCGCGGAAAGTGAAATCCGGGTCTTCCCGTTGGCCCAGTTTGAAGTAGGCCGAGATGCCGGCAATCGCCACCGCGATGATGAAAAACAGCGTCAGCTGCTTGTTGGCAATGGCGGCAGCCGAGATGTTGAACTTGCCGCTGCCGGATGGGGTGTTTTTATCGCTCATGGTTGGGCGGCGTCCAGCAGTTTCACCGGCTGACCGGCCAGCAAAAGGTTGGCTCCGGCTGTGACCACGCGGTCACCGGCTTTCAGGCCATTGCGAATCACCACGCCATTGGCGGTGCTGGCACCGAGTTCGACAGGGACCGGCTTCACGCTGTAGGCCGTGTCTTTGCCGTCCCCTTTGCCTTCAATCAGCCAGACCAGGGTCTGCGTATCACGGGTATACAGCGCGCTGTTGGGCACCACGATGGCACTGTTATTGGCCAGGTTGATTTGCACCGATGCCCCCATGCCAAGTTGCATCGCAGTATCCGCCCCTTGCACTGCCAAACGGGCGGCAAAGGTGCGGCTGGCGGGGTCCGCCACCGGGGCCAGTTCACGCAAGCTGGCCTGGTAGGTTTTATCTGCCACGGCGTCGAGCTTGACGACAAAGCCGGTGGCCTTGCGGATTGCGCTGACAGCGCGTTCCGGTACATTGATGACCAGTTCTTTCTCACCCAATTGGGCCACGCGCACGACGCTCTGCCCGGCAGCGACCACGCTGCCAGCGTCGGCATCAATTGCCATTACCAGGCCGCTGCGGTCGGCGCGCAAGGTTTGGAAGTCCCGGCCATTTTGGGCGTTCGCCAACTGCGCCTTGGCGGCATTCAGGCGCGCCCGCGCGGCTTCGGTGGTGGCTTGCTGGCGTTCCAGCGCGGCACTGGATACAAAACCCTGGTCGCGCAGTGATTGCTGGCGTTTGAGTTCGCTTTCCTGAAGGGCCAGGTCGGCACGTGCCACTTCCAGTTGCGCCGACTGGCTGTCGATGGCCGGTTGCACGTCTTGCGAGTCGAGTACCGCCAGTGCCTGTCCGGCCTTGACCTCTTGTCCGACATCCACCAGACGCTGGGCAATTTTTCCACCCACGCGAAAACCATAACGTTGTTCGTGGCGTGGCCGGATTTCGCCCGGCAGCAGCGTGTCGTCTCCAACATTTTGCACGCCGACGGTGGTGTAGCGTACCGGCCGCACCGGCATATTGTGTGCGGCGTCACTGGCGGCGGCAGGCACCGCGCCCGCAGCCGGCGCCGGGTCGGATTTGCTGCAGGCGCTGAGCAAACCAGCGCCGAGCAGCAGGGTAAAAGTGAGGGTTTTTCGATAGGTCATGTGGAATGCTCCTTGAATGCGGGCGAAAGTGGAGTGGGCGGGGCTTCACCCACCGCCAACGTCCAGTAGCGGGTGAGGGCGCGTTGGGCTTCTTGGTTGAAGTCGCCCATGCCGGGAATTTGTACGCATTGGCGTGCTGCCGTGGCCGGAGCGCCGCTGCCGCCACGCATCAGGCTGAACAAGCCCACCATCAACGCGTAGCTGTGGTGCAACAGGCTGGCGCCATCGCCTGCGGCGACGCGGGGGAAATGGCGTTCAATACCCGCTCCTGCGCTTACCAGCCAGCTGTTCAACTGGGCTTGGAAGTCTGCGATGGCTTCGGCAGGCACCGCATTTTCGGCAAAGCCCGTGCAATGGGCACCCAAGGGCAGGTAGTCGGGTGCGGCCAGAATATGGCGCTCGGTCAACGCCATCAGCTCGTCGAAGTGCAGTGGCTCGGCATCCGCCAAGCGCTCGAGCAAGGGCTGAAAAAACTGGCGGCAATGGCGCAGATGCAGCGCCATGTAAATGGCCTCTTTGGTCGGGAAGTACAGGTAGACCGTGCCCTTGGCCAGGCCGGCGGCAGCGGCGATGTCCGCCACATTGGCAATCTGGTGGCGCTCGGAAAACAGGGTGCCTGCAGCATCCAGTATGGCTTCCCGACGGGCCTGCTTTTCTTCTTCGCCCTGGGCCCGCATGCGCCCGCGCAAAATGCGTGAGCCCGGACACAGCATGTGGGCCCGTGGATTGCAAAACAATTGCTGAAGTTTGAACATGTCTGTGGCGTTAATTGTGTAAATGACTGTGGGTCATTTGCGGCTGGAATATAAATGACCGCCGGTCATTTTGTCAATATGCGTTACTTTTCTTGCTGCGCTTGACCCAGCTGCGCCAAGCGCTGGTGGGCGGCATCTTCCCAGTGCGGCGGAATGCACTGGCGGGCACTGACGTAATGGTCGGTGAAAACATCCAGATACGCGTCCAGTGTGTCGGCCGCGTGCTGTTCGCCCGCCAATGTCAGGCACAGTGCGGCCACTTCCGCTGTGCAAAAGTGGTCTTCGCGGCGGGAGCGGCGCAGTTGGTAACGCGAAATCAGTTCGGGCCGCAAAGTGAGCACCGGCAAGTGGTTCAGGTACGGACTTTTGCGGAACATCTTGCGGGCCTCGGGCCAGGTCGCGTCAAGCAGCACAAACAGGGGACGCTTGGTCGCTGTGGCGGTGCTGGGGAGCACGTCGTACACCAGGCGTTCTGGCGCCACATATTCGCCGGGAAACACCAAATAGGGTTGCCATTGCGGGTCGGCCAGCAGCGCGATCAGGGCCGGATCGACGGACGTGCGGGTCCAGCCAAAAGCGCGGGTGTCGGGCACTACATCGGCAATCAGCCAGCCGGTGTTGGATGGCTTAAGCGGTTCGATGTCGCACATGATCAGGCAGACCCCGGCGCGCGTGGTCAGCCGCGGGCGCAAGCCACACAGGCAGTGGCTGAACATGACCCGGCATTGCGGGCAGCGGGGTGCGCGCGAACCCCGCGCAACAAACGGCTTGAGACTGCGTGCCAGGCGCTCCGTTCGCAGTCGAAAAACCGCGTGGGGTGCGAGGGCGTGCGCCGCAGCGGCCTGCGAAGCACGGCTTTGCTGGCATATCATTGGCGCCTCGGCCTCATCCTCTTTGTCCGTCCCAACCCTATTGATTGCTGGATATTCCATGTTGCTTGAACTTGTCTTTGTGGCTGGCCTGTGGGCGGGACTGCAAAATGCGCTGGCCGGTGGTGGCTCATTTGTCACGTTGCCGGCCCTGATTATCTCGGGTATGTCTCCCCTGGCTGCCAATATCACCTCCACCGTGGCCTTGTTCCCGGGGCAGGTGGTGTCGGGCCTGGCAGGCCGCAAGCTGGTCACGGGCGCGGGCACGCTGTCGTTTCGCACCCTGTTTATTGTCAGTGTGCTGGGGGGCGCCCTGGGGGGGCTGCTGTTGCTTAACACGCCATCGAGCGTGTTTGCGCGGCTGGTGCCGTGGCTGGTCTTGTTTGCCACGGTGATCTTTGCCTGGGGTAGTTTTTTCCGCAAAAGCCACGGTGCAGCGGCCCGTCTGGGACCGGTGGGCGCTGCCATTGCACAGTTTTGCATCGCTATTTATGGTGGCTACTTTGGTGGCGGTATCGGATTTTTGATGATGGCTGCGCTGACCATGGCGGGCCTGTCCACGCGCAATGCCGGTGCCACCAAAAACGCATTGGGTGGCGTTATGAATGCCGCTGCAGTGCTGCTGTTTGTTACCTCTCCTGAGGTGCACTGGTTGTCTGCGCTGGTACTGGGGGTCGGTGCCATTGCGGGCGGCTTGGCAGGCGCATGGGCATTGCACCGCGTGAATGAAAAACTATTGCGTGGCGCGGTGGTCGCGATTGGCGTCTGCCTGACCATTGGCCTGTTTATGAAACCCATTTAAATCCAATTGAACCCAATGAAGCAGGACCACACCATGGCACACTGGACCAGCACCGACGCCATGCGCCCAACCCAATGCGCGGTGGGCTATCTGGAAGTGGACTTCAAGATGCAGGAGTTGCAAGCGCGCGCAGCCGACCCCGCGCATTTGGAAAAATACCTGCAAAGCCACCCGATTCCCGCAGTCAAAGCCCCCGATGGCCGGCTGTACCTGACCGACCACCACCACATGGGCCTGGCCCTGGTGAAATTGGCGGACGCGTGGGACGCGAGTGCCCAACCGGCCGCGCGCAATCCATTTCGGGCCTGCAGTTTTTCTGTGGTGAAAGACTGGTCGGACCACCGCGACTGGTGCATGGGCGATTTCTTTGCTGCACTCGAAGCGCACCAGCTGTGCCACCCATTTGACGGACAGGGCCAGCGTGTTGCCCGTATTCCACGCGCCTTATTGGAACTGGTCGACGATCCCTACCGCAGCCTGGCCGGCTTTGCCCGCAAAGCCGGCGCTTACCGCAAGGTGGATGTTCCATTCACCGAGTTCCAGTGGGCGGACTATCTGCGCGATAAAGTGCCTGCGCAACAGATCAATCGGGCGCATCTGGCAACCGCGGTGTTCCAGGCCGTGCAATGTGCCAACGCCCCGGGTGCCGCCCATTTGCCGGGTTACATCGGAGGCCGTGCAGCAGACCAATTACCGACCCTGGATGCCATTCAGCAACGCCTGCAAAAACGGTATGGCGCTGACGATGCGGCACCCGATGTACCAGGAGATTCCCAATGACCACCGGAACCGTCACAACACAGCGCATATTGCGCGCGCCCCCAGAGCGGGTTTACCGGGCGTTTCTAGAGGCCGATGCCATGGCCAAGTGGCTGCCACCGTATGGCTTTACCGGTACGGTGGACCATATGGATGCGCGGATCGGTGGTAGTTTTCGCATGGCGTTTACCAATTTTTCGACCGGCACGGTGCATGGCTTCAGTGGCAGCTACCTCGAACTGGTGCCGAACCAACGCATACGCTACACCGACGTCTTTGACGACCCGCATTTGCCAGGCGAAGTGCAGGTGACGGTGACGTTGACACCGGTTGTATGCGGCACGGAAATTCAGATTCAACAGACGGGCTTGCCGGCGCTTATTCCGGTGGCGATGTGTTATTTGGGTTGGCAAGAATCTCTGGCGCAATTGGCCCATTTGGTGGAGCCCCAGATTCCCGGTTAGCCAGCGCTTGGCGGTCCAAGCTCAGCGGTACGTCGCCAGGTGAATATTGGTTTCCGTGCCCCGAATGCCTTTAATCAGGCGAATGCGTTCCAGCACACTCGACAGGTCGGCCATGGAGTCGGCCTCAATTTCCGCCAGCAAGTCCCAGCGCCCGTTGGTGTCGTGCAGGGCAGCTACGCCGGGCTCGCCCAGCAGACTGGCGGTTACCAGCTTGGTCTGGTTGCCCTCTACCAGCACCCCCATCCAGGCGCGGATAACGTGGGGTTGCGACTCCGGTCGCAACTGCAGCGTATAGCCCTGAATGACACCCGCATCTTCGAGCTTGCGCATGCGGTTATTCACGGTGCCACGTGAGACCTTGAGCTTGTGTGCGAGGTCGGCCACGTTCATGCGGGCATTCTTCCTAAGCAGGGCAATCAGCCCCTGATCAATATCATCCATAGTCTGGCTTGGCGCCTCGCAACTGTCGAAATGGTATGGCGAAGTGTCATATCGCCAGAATATGATCATATTGTCACATTTTTGGCGATTTGCATTGCCACCCAATCGGTCGACACTCCTTTCAGTTCACAAACTGCATGCCGGAGCGCCCTTTTATGTCCCTGTACTCACCCACCCCTTTGCATACCCAACCTTCTTTGAAAACGCTGTTTCTGAGCGCCCCTGTTATGGCGCAATTGATTCAGCGGCAGGGCCTGAGTCCGTGCCTGCATGGCATTGCCGATGCCATTCGGGACGACTTTTTGCGTTGGCCCGACTTCGATAAATCGGCGCGCGTTGCCAACCATTCGACGGATGGCGTGATCGAGTTGATGCCGATATCGGACGCCCATTTGTACAGTTTCAAATACGTGAATGGCCACCCCAAAAACACCCGAGTGGGCCTGTCTACGGTGATGGCTTTTGGCGTGCTGGCCGATGTCCAAACGGGCGTCCCACTATTTTTAAGCGAGCTCACCCTGACCACAGCACTGCGCACGGCCGCCACCTCGGCCTTGGCCGCGCGCACATTGGCGCGCCCTGACAGCCGCGTTATGGCCCTGATTGGCAATGGCGCCCAAAGTGAGTTCCAGGCGCTGGCATTTGCGCACTTGGTGGGCATTGAAGAGATTCGGCTGTTTGACATTGATCCAGCGGCCACCGCCAAGCTGTGTCGCAACCTCGCCCACAGTGGGCTGCGTCTGGTGCCGTGTGCCAGTATGGCCGAGGCCGTGCGCGGCGCCGACATTGTGACCACGGTAACGGCCGACAAAACCAATGCCACGATAGTGACCGCCGACATGCTGGAACCCGGCATGCACATCAACGGTGTGGGCGGCGATTGCCCCGGGAAAACCGAGTTGCACGCCGATGTATTGCGCCGCGCCCAAGTGTTTGTGGAATACACGCCGCAGTCCCGGGTGGAAGGGGACATTCAGCAAATGCCTGCCAATTTCGCCGTTACCGAGCTGTGGGAAGTTCTGACGGGAAGCAAACCCGGCAGGGCACAGGCCGACGCCATTACGGTGTTCGATTCCGTGGGGTTCGCCCTGGAAGATTTTTCTGCACTGCGCTTTATGTATGGCATTGCCCAGAATTTGGGCATGGGCGAATCGATTGCACTCGTTCCCGAATTGGCCGATCCAAAAGACCTGTTCGGTGCCCTGCAGGCGGCAGAAAACAGCGCGCAAACCAAGGAGCCCCTGCACAAGGCGCCCCTGCACAAGGTGGCCTGACCATGGCACACCTGCTTTCTGTGCAAGCACCGTCGGCCGTGGTGATGGTGCGTCCGCACCATTTCACACCGAATCCGCAAACTGCTGCCGACAACGCCTTTCAGCGCAGCGTGGCAACAGCGCCGGATGCAATGGCACGCCGGGCTTTTGATGAAGTGACGCAGGCTGCCCAAACCCTGCAAGACCACGGTGTTGCCGTGCATTTGTTTGAAGACACCGAACCCGGAAATACGCCGGATTCGGTGTTTCCCAACAACTGGTTTTCTACCCATGCGGGAGGGCACGTGGCGCTCTACCCGATGTATTCGGAAAACCGCCGCCGCGAGCGCCGTACCGATGTCTTGGAGATGCTCAAGCACACCTACCGCGTGCAAGACGTGATTGATTACTCCGGCCTGGAGCCCGACGGCTTGTTTCTGGAGGGCACGGGCGCCATGGTGCTCGACCACATTGACCGGGTGGCCTACACCGTGCGCTCGAATCGCGCCAACCCGATTGCCCTGGAGCGCTTTGCGACGCACTTCAACTACGAGCCCATGGCCTTTGATGCCTTCGATGCCAGCGGCACCGCGGTTTATCACACCAATGTGCTGATGTGCATTGCCAGTTCCTTCGCAATGATGGGCTTTTCGCTGATTCCCGATGCCGCACGGCGCGCCGAAATTCGCCAGCGCCTGGCGCATACCGGGCGCGACATCATCGACCTCAGTGCGGTGCAAATTGCAGAGTTCGCGGGTAATGCACTGGAATTGAACGGCACGCAAGGCCGTATCCTGGCACTCTCGGCACGCGGTCTGGCGAGTTTGAAAGCCGACCAAATAGCCTGTATAGAGCGCAGCGCCCGTATCGTGCCGCTGGACGTCCCCACCATTGAATTGGCCGGCGGCTCGGTGCGCTGCATGCTGGCCGGCATTCATCTGACACGCCGCTGAGGTGGATTGGCAGATACGCGACAATCGGGGGTCTCTCTGAAAATTCCATGCAAACCAAGACTTTTTCCCTTTCCTCCGTTCGTTCCGCCATTTTTGCCATTGCAGCGGGCGCCCTGGTGCCAGGCGCAGTGGCACTCGCAGCCACCCACCACCCCGTCAAAGCCGCAGCCAAAGCCAGTACCAAAACCAGCAAAGCTGCCGCAGCAGATGCCTTGCCTCCGCTGGAGGCCCAAACCGCCTTGGCCGGCACCCCCCCGGCGCTGGCCGCCAGAGCCTGGCTGCTGATGGACTTTGATTCCGGCGAGGTGCTTGCTTCGGCCAATGCCGACGAATCCCTGCCGCCGGCTTCGCTCACCAAGATGATGACCAGCTACATCGTTGAGCAAGCGCTGCGGGCTGGCAAACTCAAGCAAACCGATCTGGTCTCGGTCAGTGAAAATGCCTGGTGTCGGGGTTCCAGCACCGAGTCGTGCATGTATTTGCCGCTGAACAGCCAGGCCACCGTGATTGACATCCTGCGCGGCATCATTATTCAGTCCGGCAACGATGCCTCCAAGGCAATTGCCGAACACATGGCGGGCTCCGAGTCGGGTTTTGCCAAGCTGATGAATGCCGAAGCCCAGCGCCTGGGCATGGTCCACACCCACTTTATGAACCCGACCGGCCTGCCCGATCCGGACCACAAGTCGTCTGCCCGCGACCTGGCGGTTCTGGCACGCGCCATCATTCGCGACAGCGTCGACTACTACCCGATTTACGCCGAACGTGAGTTCAAATACAACGGCATCAAGCAGGGCAACCGCAACGCGCTGTTGTACACAGACCCCACCGTGGACGGCTTGAAGACGGGTCATACCGAAGAAGCCGGCTACTGCCTCGTGACGTCGTCCAAGCGCAATGATATGCGCCTGATTTCGGTCATTCTCAACACCAGCAGCCCGCAGGCACGTGCCGACCAAACCCGCACGCTGCTGGGCTGGGGCTACAGCACCTTCGAGAAGGTCACGCCGATTCAGCCCAACGCACTGGTCGCGAGCGCCAAGGTCAGTTTCGGCAAGGCCGATACCGTTGCCGCAGTGCTGGGTGCGCCGTGGAACGTGACGGTGCCGCGTGGCCAGCAAGTGCAGACCACGGTCGCGTTGACGCCGGGCTTGGAAGCACCGGTGGCCAAGGGCGCTGTAATCGGCAAGGTAACTGCGACCTCCAACGGCAAACCCATCGCCGAAACGTCGTTGGTGGCCCAGGCCGACGTTGAGCGCGCCGGCCTGCTGCAGCGCGCATGGCAACACATTGCCAAGGTGTTTGGCAAGTGACAACCGGATCCCTACGGGCTTAGCGCAACCACTTCAGGATGCGCTGCCCGAGTACTGCACGACTGATGCCGTAGCGGTCATGTAGCGTTGGCAAAGCGCCTGCATCCAGATATGCATCGGGCAGGCCGGCCAACTCAAAACCGGATGGCTGCACGCGGTTGCGTAACAATGTGCTGGAAACCGACTCACCCAAGCCGCCCACAATAGAGTGGTTCTCCGCAACCACCACCAATCGGGGCTTGTTGCGTACGGCTGCGATTATGGTGGCTTCGTCGAGCGGCTTGATAGTCGGGCAATGCAAGACGGCAACGCCAACTTTGTCATTGACCAGGTCCTCGGCGACTTCCAATGCGCGCATGGTCATGATGCCGCTGGAGATAACCAGCACATCGGCGCCTTCGCGCAGCATTTTTGCCTTGCCTAACTCAAACTGGTACCCTTCAACCGCGTCTAGCACCATGGGTACATTGCCACGCAGCAATCGCATATAGACGGGGCCATTGTGTGCGGCGATTTGTGGAACTGCTTGCTGGGTATCGAGTGCATCGCATGGATCGATGATGGTGATCCCAGGTATGCCTCGCATCATGGCAATATCTTCCGTTGCCTGGTGGCTCGGACCATAGCCGGTAGTCAGACCAGGCAGTGCGCAGCACATCTTGACGTTCAGGTTCTCCTCCGCGATAACCTGATGAATAAAGTCGTAGGCCCTACGGGTGCCGAATACCGCGTAAGTGGTTGCAAAAGGCATGAGCCCCTCTTTCGCCATCCCTCCCGCTGCGGCCATCAGCAATTGCTCTGCCATGCCCATCTGGAAGAACCGCTCAGGGTAGGCTTGGGCGAACAGGTGCATGTCGGTGTATTTGCTCAAGTCAGCGGACAGACCGACAATTTCCGGACGCTGCGCGGCTAGTTCCACCAACGCCTTGCCAAAGGGGGCCGAGACGACCTTTTGCCCTTCTGATGCGATGGAAGCGATCATGGCAGAGGTGGTAAGACGGGGTTTTCGTTCTGCGACTGGGATACTCATGCGGTTGCTCCTGCTGCGTGTGCGTCGTCAATAATTTGTAAAGCTTTTTGCCATTCCGGCGGATCGACACGGATGAAATGGTTTTTGTCACGGGTTTCCAGAAAAGGCACGCCCTTGCCCATCAACGTGTCAAAAAGAATGACGCGCGGCTTGGCCTCTTTCAGATGGCGCGCGGTATCAAACGCAGCCAAAACGGATTCCATGTCATTGCCATCTGCGCGTTGCACGTGCCAGCCAAAAGCGGTCCATTTGTCGGCCAGTGGTTCAAAACCGAGTACGTTGGTTGACGGACCGTCGGCTTGTTGGTTGTTGATATCGACCAGGCAAATCAGGTTGCCCAGTCCGTGGTGCGCAGCAGACATTGCAGCTTCCCAGGTAGAACCCTCGTCGAGCTCGCCGTCTGACATCGAGTTATAAACAAATGCGGGGTTTTGTTTGCGGCGCAGAGCCAACGCGATTCCGACGCCGATGGGCAGTCCTTGGCCCAGTGATCCTCCTGAAATCTCCATGCCTGGCGTGTAAGTCGCCATGCCGGACATGGGCAAGCGGCTGTCATCGCTTCCGTAAGTTTCCAGTTCGTCCTCGGCAATAATCTTGGCCTCAATTAACGCGGCGTAGTGTGCGATGGCGTAATGACCATGTGACAGCAAGAAGCGGTCGCGACCTTCCCATTCAGGATCGGCAGCACGGTAGCTCATTGCATGGCCGTATGCGACGGCCAATACATCTGCCCAGCCCAAGGCTTGGCCAATATAGCCCTGGCCCTGGACTTCGCCCATGCGCAGGGCAAAGCGGCGAATGCGGTACGCACAGTCTTTGAGTTTAGTGGTGGTGTCAGACATGGTGTCCTTGAAAGTGAAATAGAAAAATTGGCAATCAGTCCAAGAGGCCAATCGAGAACCAGGGCACAAAGGCGACGATCAGCAAACCGGCCAGCAAGGCGCCCAAGTAAGGCCAGATTCGTTTGAGTGCCACGTCGGGGTGCACGCGACCAATGGTGCAGGCGGCGTAGTAGCCCAAACCAAAAGGGGGGGCGAACAGACCAATACCCATCGCCAGAATGATTACCATCGCATAGTGCACTTCGTGTACGCCAACTGCGCGTGCCACAGGGAATAGCAGGGGAGCGAACAGCACCATGGCAGGAATGCCTTCTAGCACACTGCCCAACACCACAAAAGCGCCAATCGACACCACGAGGAACCCTGTTTTTCCGCCCGGCACACCGGTCATCAGATGAGCCAAACTCTGTGAGAATCCCGATTGCGTTAATGCCCATGACATACCCGTGGCGGTGCCAATGATGAACAAAATAGCACCTGACAATGCCGCCGTATCTACCAACAGCGGATAGAGGCGTCTCCAATCGAACTTACGGTAAATTAGCATGCCTGTCAGCACCGCATAGGCAATGCCAATTGTGGAGACTTCGGTCGCTGTTGCAATACCCTTCACTACGGCAGTGCGAATTAGCACGGGCAAGGCCAAGGCAGGCAGTGCAATCAACAGTGTGCGGCACACTACGCTAAGTGGCGCGCGTTGGAAACCCTGACCGATTTCGGCACTGCGGTAACGGGACAACAGGGCCAATATGACGGCCAGCACTACGCCTGGCAAAATGCCCCCAGTAAAAAGTGCACTGATTGAGATGCCGGCAACAGAGCCGATGGTAATAAGCACCAGTGAAGGCGGTATGGTTTCCGCCATGGCACCCGACGATGCCAGTAATGCAATCAGTTCACCTTCAGGGTTGCCGCGCTTCTTCATTTCCGGCAGCAGTACGGGGGCCACCGCAGCCATGTCGGCGGTTTTGGCTCCAGAGATGCCAGAGACCAACAACATGGCGCCTAGCAGCACATAGTTCAAACCACCCCGCACATGACCCAGCAATGATGCGAGGAAGTCCACCATGGCCTTGGCCATACCGGTCATTTCAACCAAGTGTCCAAGCAAAATAAAAAGTGGCACCGCCAGCAGGATTAAGGAGCTCATGCCTTCGTCTATGCGTCCACTGACGACCGAAAGCGGCGTTGATGCCGTGGTCAGCAGAAAGGCCACAGTGGCCATGCCAAAGCAGAACGCTATCGGTACGCCCACTAAGACGCCTGCGCCTAGCAATACGGCAAAAAATATGAGCAGGTTCCAGTTGCCAATCGATTGCAGCCATTGCGCACCCAAGTACAGGAGGCCGGCCAGCAATGCAATCCCAAGGCAGACTTTGGCGATTTCGGCAACGCCATTGCGAACCAACCTCAAGCCGCATAACGCAAGCATGAAAAAGGCACCGACAGGAACTGCAGCGGCGCGGAACGTGTTGGGCCAGGACAGAGCAGGGGTTTGTACCACCCATTCGTCCATTGCATAGTCGGTCATGGGCCAGATCAGAATTGCCAACCACAAAATTGGAATTGCCACTGCCAGCACTTCTGCCCGCGATTGCATCTTATCGCTCCACCGTGAAATCAGTGCGGTGGTGCGCATGTGCATACCTCGGCGCAATGCCACGGCAGCGCCCAGGTTGGCAAGCCATAAGAACAAAATGGAGGCCAGTTCATCGGCCCATGGCAGTGGGCTGTTGAAAATAAAGCGCATCACGACACCCGCTAGCAATACGACCACTTCACCTAGCACCAGCAGCGCCGCTGGAATTTCGATGAAGTGACCGAGCCAGGTTTCCATGCGTGCCGGAAGACCTATCTCCCGGTGCGCGTTGCTTGCAGTCAGAATCATGATTTAGCCCAGGCCACCAACGCTGTCCGAAAGCAGCTTCCATGCGTCTTCACCAAACTTGGTTCTGAGGTCTTTATAAAAACCGTTCCTCGCCAGTACGTCTTTAAACGCTTTTTTATCTGGGTCAATCATCTGAATACCCTTTGCTGCGAGGTCGCTGCGCAGTGATGTATTGAGCCCTGCGATGTCCGCCCGCTCATCGGTCGCTGCTTTGTCAAGTTCGCGGTAAACAATTTCCTGAACGTCTTTCGGAAGTCGCTCCATGGCCTTGCGATTACCCAATATCCAGTAGGCGTCCCAAACGTGGTTGGTCAGGCTGCAATACTTTTGCACTTCATAGAGTCGCGCGGTGCTAATGATGGCCAAGGGATTTTCCTGACCTTCTACCAATTTTGTTTGCAGTGCCGAATACAACTCATTGAAGTTGATGGGCGTCGGACTCGCCCCAAGTGACGTGAACAGTGAGGACAGCATGGGAGCGGCCGGCACACGCATTTTCAACCCCTTCAAATCCTCAGGAGTTTTGATGGGCTTGGTAGAAGTGGTGACATTGCGGAAGCCGTTGTCCCATGGCTTAGACATGGTCAGCAGACCGACCTTTTCAATCTGTGCGCGCACATAGGTTCCCAGCGGACCGTCCATGGCTTTCCACACTTGGTTGTAATCGTGAAAAGCAAAACCGGTATTCACAATGCCCGCTGCCGGCACCAAGGTAGACAGTACGACGCTGGCCTGGTTAAAGAATTCGACTCCGCCAGAACGCACTTGTGAGAGCAGGTCGGTATCAGACCCCAGCTGGTTGGCAGGGAATAACTTAATATCCAGGCGGCCGTTGGTCGCGTTGCGAATGCGGTCAATCGCTTCCTGCGCACGCTTGTTGACAGGGTGCGACGGGTCTTGACCGGTGGCAAATTTATAGTTGAATTCTGCTGCGAAGGCGGGGCGCGATGCAATCGAGAACAGTGGCAACGTCGCAGCTGCGCTTAGCACCTGGCGACGCGATATTTTTGCTGTGGATTCAGTCATTTTGGTCTCCTCTTTATGTTTATATGCAATGGCGTGACAAGGTTCAGTGAATCAACATGCCGCCGTTCACATCCAGCGTGATACCGGTGCAGTAGGCTGACAGGTCACTCGCGAGGAAAACGCAAGCGCCCGCAACATCACTCGCCCGCCCCAGCCGTGCAAGCGGTATGGTTGATGAGATTTCCGCCTTTTTCGCGTCGTCGAGCTTGCCTTGTGTAATGTCGGTTTCAATCAAGCCCGGTGTGATGCAGTTGACACGAATGCCTTCGCCACCAAATTCGCGGGCCATCGCCCGCGCCAGACCCAGAACGCCGGCCTTGGCCGCAGAGTAGTGAGGGCCACCAAAAATGCCACCCCCTCGTTGTGCAGAAACCGACGAGATGCAAACAATGGAGCCAGACTGCTGTTTGCGCATAGCGGGAATGGCTGCCTGTGACATGTATAACGTGCCACGCAGGCTCACATCCAGAATACGGTCGTAGTCTGCGCCGCTAATGTCTAAAGTCTTGACCGGCTGGGTAATGCCAGCGTTGTTAACTAACACGTCAATGCGACCGTATTGCTGCAGAATTTCAGCCGCGGCCCCCTCGCACTGGCCTTTGTGCGTTACATCGGCCACCAGTCCAAGATGCCCGCTACCGAGTTGTGTTGCAGCATCGGCTGGATGGGCGCGCTCCAGATCCAGAATTACCACCTTGGCGCCATGGGCAGCCATTTGTCGAGCGGTTGCATAGCCCAGACCGTTACGTCCAGCGCCACCAGTTATGACGGCGATTTTGTCTTTCAGAAGCATGGTTGAAATCTCGCGTTGTGATTGAGTAAATGTTGGTGGCTGCATTTTGGTTGGCCTCTAACATTACAACAAGCGATGTTTTTTCAGTCTAAGATGACAATAGTTCAATTAATGAGAGGGTTCCCCCTATGTCAGCTTTGCCACCAATTGCAAGTTTGCAGGCATTTGAAGCGGTAGCCCGCAGGCGCAGCTTTACCTTGGCTGCAGCGGAGTTGCATCTGACCCCTTCGGCCATCAGCCACCAAATTGCACGACTGGAAACGGAGCTCGACATCCGCCTTTTAGAGCGCAGCGCACACGGTGTTCGCTTGAGCCAGGCGGGGGAGCACTATCTGTTGCGCGTGAGTGCGGCACTGTCGACTATTGCGGCTGCAACAGACGATTTGCGTCAAGGTGTTCGCAACAGCTTGTACGTTCACTCAGCGCCAAGCATCGCCAGTTTGTGGCTGATGCCCCGTCTGCGCGGATTCGCCGAAGCCTATCCGGAAATATCGCTCAATTTGTCTGCCGCACACACTCCCAGCGATTTCGCGCTAGGCCAGGCGGATGTCGATATTCGCTACGGCAGACCCCAATGGGGCGACTTGGTGGTGGAGCCGCTATTTGAAGAAGCGATTGTTCCGTTGGCGAGTCCTGCTTTTATCAAGGAGCATCGGCTAAAGCATGTGGCGCAGTTGCTCGACGTTCCGTTAATTCAAAGCAATGTCAGTGTTGTCCAGTGGTCTGATTGGTTTGGCGAATTCACCCCACTTACTGCGCCCGAGCGCTTTCCGGTTCGATTCGATCGTGCGCAGATGTCATTGGATGCTGCCACCCAAGGTTTGGGTGTGGCCTTGGAGAGCGTGGTGAATGCAGGAGGGCACTTGGCCGAGCGCAAACTTAAACCTGTGTTCGGAATGGAGCAAGCTATTCGAGTAAAAGCACATTTTGCGGTGTATCCCGAACGGCACTCGAAGCGGCCTGCGGTGGTGGCGTTCCTGACATGGTTGCATGCGCAAGCGGCACAGACGGAAAAATACCGGGGAAAAGTCACGCCGTTGTGAGTCTGCGTACCATGCCACGCCATAACTACCCGTAAAATTTGATTGAGCACTATATCGGTCCATGCAGCATACCCCGCCCGCCCCGGACATTCCGGAAATTCAGCACGAACCCGGCCATCTGATACGCCGTGCGCACCAGATGGCCGTTGCACAATTTCACGCGGTGCATGGCCGGCACATTACGCCGGTTCAATATGCCATTTTGCGCACGCTGCAACGCGCGCCTGGCATCGACCAGGTCACATTGGCAGAAAAAATTGCGCTGGACACTTCGACCACGGCCGACATCGCCGTGCGCTTGGAAGAGAAGGGCTGGATCGCCAGGGCGTTGCTGCCGCGGCGCCAGCGCCACCTGTCCCTGACGCCTGCCGGTGAGACCGTATTGATGGAATTGCTGCCGGGCGCGGACCCCATTCGCCAACAGATTCTTGCCGGCCTGACCGAAGCCGAAGGCACTGAATTCATGCGCCTTTTGGCCAAACTGGTCGATTCGAAAACGTGCTGATTGCGACCTAAGCGGCGTTGTTCTGGGGCACGGCTTCTGTGGCCATCCAGCGGTCCAGCACTTTGCGTGATTGCACGCCGCCGGTGTCAATGTTCAGCATCAACAGTGCCCGGTTCGGATGGGCCAGAATATTGGCCTGTTGGCGTTCCAGCATCTCTTGGTCTTCGGCAAATATTTTTCCCTGGCCCTCCCGAATGGCCTGCGTGAGCGCAGCGTCGTCGGGCTTGAATTTGCGCGCCATGCCCCAGAAATACCAGATGGAGGTTTCTGTTTCGGGAGTGATGAAGTCCACCACCACGCTGTAAGCCTTTTTGTCATTGGGCGCGTTGTAACCGCCGTGCCCCTGGTGGGCCACGCCGACTTCAATCATGATGTTGCTGGGCGGTGTGAAATGGCAAATCTGCCAGCGGTCCACGGGTACGTTGTCGGCCAGCTGATTGGCCCGCAGTGCCATCTTCCAGAATGGCGGCGCCTCAATATTGTCCATAAACCGACTGGTGCTTACATGGTCTCCCTGCACGCTGGTTTTGCAGGGGCTTTCGTCGATTTCCTTTTGACCAATGCTGGTCGAGTGCACATAGGTTTCGTGCGTCAGGTCCATCAGGTTGTCGACCATCAGACGGTAGTCGCAGGCAATGTGGTACATGCCGCCACCGTAGGCCCATTCCGGATTGTCATACCACTCCATGTGCTGAATGGTGTCCGGGGTAGCACGGTCGGCCACACCCGGCCAGACCCATATAAAACCGTAGCGCTCTACTACCGGGTAGCTGCGAATACCGGGAAAACCGCCGACACGTTGCCCTGGCATGGCAATGGTCTTGCCTTTGCAACCCATTTCCAGGCCGTGATAGCCACAGACCAAACGGCCCTCGACAACGCGACCGAGTGACAAAGGGGCTCCGCGATGCGGACAAAAATCTTCCAGCGCTGCCACGACATTGTTCTCACCCCGGAAGAAGACAATGCTTTCTCCGGCGATTTTTCGGCCCAGCGGCTTGGAAGCGATTTCATCCGGTGTGCACGCAACGTACCAACAATTTTTGGGAAACATCAGAGCCTCATTCAGTATGCGGAATGAGCTGGATTCTAAAGAGACCAGCCCCCCTAAAGCAAGCACCGTGGCATCAGGTAAACCCTTGGTTTGGGTCGCACAACAGCGCGGTAGCCGCAACGCCACGCCCTTGCACATACATCGGAAATACGGAAATCTGGGTGCGGCCCTAGAATGCGTTGGGGCAACTATTCTGAGAGTTATGTCATGAATATCCAACGCGCAACTGTTTTTATCGCATTCCTAATGAGCGGAGCCGTCGTGAACGCAGCGGAGCGGCTACCGACCATTCCCCCAGCCCAATACAGCGACGATCAGCGGGAGGCAGCGTCCGAATTTGAGGCTGCACGCAAAGGGCCTGTTTTTGGTCCTTTTGAGCCACTGATGTACAGCCCCAAACTGATGTCACAAGCGCGAGCGCTGGGTGATTACCTGCGGTTCAAGTCGGCGATCGGTAACACGCTCAGTGAACTGGCAATCCTGGTAACTGCCAGGGCTTGGGGCCAAGATTACGAATGGACCTATCACAAACCCATTGCGCTCAAAGTTGGCATCAAGCCCGAGATTATCGAAGCCATCGCCGATGGACGTCTGCCGCTTGGGATGTCGGATGATGAGGATGCCGTGTATCAGTTTTCTACCGAACTGCATGCCAATAAGCGTGTTTCCGACACCACGTTTGCACGGGTCGAAAAACGGTGGGGGAAAAAGGGCGTTCTTGATTTAACAGGAATCAACGCCTACTACACGCTGTTGGCCATGGAACTCAACGTGGCAAATTATCCGGGCGTAAAGGGCGAGGCCGGACTGCGGCGATTTCCCGATTGACCTCTGAAAACACGCAGTGTTCAGTGCAGTAATTGCGGCGGCAGATAAAAGCACTTGTTAGTCCGCTCGGCCGCGATTGCATCCGCTCCTTTGCACAGTCAACCGTTCCGCCATGAAACGACCCTTCCGAAACAAGCTTCCTGCTGCCGCCCACCGACAAAGCGGCTGATTACCGTGTGCGCATTTGGACACCCGGTGGCGCGTTACCCTTCGCTGGACATCCGACCCTGGGCAGTTGCTGCGCCTGGTTAGCCGAGGGGGGCGTTAGCCGCCTGTCGTTTGCAGCTCCACCGCGCCGTCGCACGGGGCCACTGGAACCGGAACTCTTGCAGCGCATTCTCGCTGCAACCGGCCTGAAGCGAGACGACGTGTTGCATCACGAATGGGTAGACAACGGCCCCGGTTGGTGAAATGGTTTGGCGGAACGGATGCGTACGCCTTGGATTGGAGACAGGTTGCAGGATCTACCTCGCGAATCGGTTTTAGACTGGTAGTAGATTGACGTCCACAAGTTGCATGCGCACAATATGCGCATATCACTCTATGAGGCCTTCATGGCACCCATTGCCCCCACCACTTCTCGCAAGAAGCCCGTCAATCTCTCGCTCAATGAGACGCTGGTAGCGCAAGCCAGGCTTTATACGGACAACCTGTCCGCAACACTTGAACGGCTCTTGAAAGAGTTTGTTGCGTCTCAGCAAGCTGCACAAATTTCCCGCCAACAGGCAGCCGACCAATGTGTTGAGGCTTGGAATGCTTTGCATGGAAGCGTGGGATCCTATGCAGATGAACACGTAAGGCTTTAATGGCACAGTTTGATGTGCACCGCAACGAGGGCGCATTGCGCGACTCCATTCCCTTTGTGGTGGTGGTTCAATCATCATTATTTGACCGTTATCGCAGACGCGTCGTGGTGCCTTTGGTGCGTGCCAGTGCGTTGACAATGGGATCGGTAGTTTCTGGTTCACGCATGAACCCGACTTTTGAAATAGACAAAATCCGCGTTGTACTGCACCCGCTGGATATTGTGTCGGTCGCAATGGACCAACTCGGCGCCCGCGTTAACACCCTCCACGCCCAGGGGCAAGCGATTTCCGATGCATTGGACGAACTGTTTACACGCGCGTGGGATTGACGCACCACATCGCTGAAAAATGGAATTGCTCGCTTTCGCGGCAATCTGGTCTGGCGGCTCACTTCACTTCAATGACAACGGCTATTCGGCAATGCGTCCGCGATTGGCCATTTCCGCTTCAGGGCCGATTGAATACATTGATCCTCCTGCAGCGACCGGCCGGCTCCCAGCCTATAAGCGACATGCTTGGTCATGTCAACGCAGTCACCCTTCACGAGAAAATTTGCCATCCCCTGGTTCGGTCGCTTCATCCATGGACCGTGCGGTCGTGGGCATCATGTCCGGCGGTGCTGGCCTGGCTGACGGCACTGCCGTCATCGGGTCTGAGGGTCCAGAACGACAGCGAAGAAACCGCAGTGACCAGACCCAGCGCCACAAAAGCATGGTGCAGAGCGCTGGTCACGCCCGGGCTGTCGGTTTGTGCCACACCGCCCAGATACCACCCCGTAATCAGGGTGCCACAGGCCAGGCCAAAGCTCATGGAGAGCTGTTGGAACGAGCTGCCCATGGTGCTGGCCATGCTGGAGTCGGCGGGTGTGATGTCGGCATAGGCCATGGAGTTCATGCTGCTGAATTGCAGCGAATTAAAAAATCCCTGTGCCAGCACCAACAGCACGATGGCCCATATCGGGGTGGCCGACGTCACCAGGGCAAACGAACACAGCGTGGCGCCAATCAATAAGGTGTTCACCACCAGCACCTGGCGGTAGCCAAAACGGGCCAGCACGTGGGTGGCTGCGGCCTTCATGACCATGGCTGCTGCGGCCGATGGCATCATGAGCAAGCCCGATTGCCAGGCGCTCAGGCCCAGTCCCAATTGGTAGAGCAGTGGCAGCAAAAATGGCATGCCGCCCAGACCGAGTCGCGTCACAAAGCCACCCAGCACCGAGACCCGGAAGGTGCGGACCTTGAACAATTGCAGGCGCAATAGCGGAAACGGTACGCGGGCGGCGTGCCACACATATGCCAGCAACAACCCACTTGCCACGCAGCCGAGCAGTGCGATGGCGGTGCTGGAGAGTGCGTGCGTGCCAAACACCTCGAGCAGCCACGAGAGCAGGGCGGTGCCACTGCCAAAGAGCAGCAGGCCGGTCCAGTCGAGCGCTGGCGGCGATGGATTTTGGTAGTTGGGCATGTGCCGGTAAATCAGCCATTGCGCTACCAGGCCGACCGGAATATTCACAAAGAAAATGTCGCGCCAGCTCAGCCAGTGGACAATCAAACCGCCCACGGTGGGGCCCAGTAGTGGGCCGATCAGGGCCGGAATGATCACAAAATTCATGGCCCCCAGCAGTTCAGATTTAGGGAAAGTGCGAATCACGGTGAGTCGGCCAACCGGCATCATCAGGGCCGCCCCCAAGCCTTGTAAAATGCGGGCGCCGACCAACATGGGTACGCTTACAGACACTCCGCACAGAACCGATGCCAGGGTGAACAGGGCCACAGCGGATGCGAAAACCCGGCGCGTGCCAAAACGATCGGCCATCCAGCCACTCAGCGGGATGCCCACCGCCAGGCTCAAGATATAGCTGGCGACCACCCCTTTCAGGCTGAGCGGTGTGACCCCCAGGCTGTGCGCCATGGCGGGGATGGCGGTATTCACAATAGTGGAGTCAAGCTGCTCCATGAACAAGGCCGTGGCAACGACCCAAGGGAGATAGCGTTTGGTGGTGGAGTCCATGGAAGGCAACGGGCGAGCCGGTGGTGGCAGAGGGTGCAGATCGGGGGGCAGAGTTGGATTCTGGGGAATTGGCATGCGGATTGCATGCTGCCGCACTATGCATAACCTTGCCACGCCCCAAGCTATCGTTGATGAATTTTTACGCATCATTATGATCCCGGACCCGGTGTCGGCCCGGGCATTTGTGGCGCCTGATTTGCGCATTCGCTTTACCGGCGCGCGTGAAATGCGCGACCCGACCGAATGCAGCGCCTTCAATGCCAGCCGTTATCAATGGGTGAAAAAGCGCATAGAGCGCACCGATGTAGTGGCGGGTGGTACGGTGGCCGAGGCGATTGTTTACAGTGTTGGCACACTCTACGGCGCCTGGCCCGACGGTACGCCATTTGAAGGCAATCGCTACGTCGACCGCTATGTCGTGCGCGACGGCCTGATTGTGCAAATGGACGTCTGGAACGACAGTGCGGAACGCATGTTGTTGCGCGCCGGGTTGTGTGCGCCGTGGGACATCGTCTCATGATGGACCCCACCCAGGCGTTTCCCGATATCCCCGCCAGCGGGCGCTTCGATTACGCTGCGATCCATGGTCGGCCCGACTATCGCTGGCCCAATGGCGCCCGGTTGGCGGTTTATATTGGCTTCAATCTGGAACACTTCGCCTTCGGTGAAGGTTTGGGGGCCAATTTGGGCCCGGCTTCACCGCAGCCCGATGTACTCAATTTCGCTTGGCGCGAATATGGCAACCGGGTTGGGGCCTGGCGTTGTCTCGATCTGTTCGAGCAATTGCACCTGCCGGTGGGCGCCTTGATCAATACCGCCTTGTATGCGCATTGCCCCGATCTGGTCGCTGCATTTGTCCGGCGCGGTGACGAACTGATAGGCCATGGCCACAGCAATGCGGTGCGCCAGAGCAGCCTGGACGCAGCACAGGAATTGGCGCTGCTCCAAGGTTGCCGCTCACGCATTGCCAGCCGCAGTGGCGTGGTGGCGCAAGGGTGGCTGTCCCCTTGGATTGCCGAATCGCTGCAGACGCCCGATCTGATGGTCGAGGCCGGCTACCGCTACACCCTGAATTGGTGCCACGACGACCAACCGACGCGGATGCGCACCCGGAGTGGCCAGGATTTATGGGCGATTCCGTATCCGCAGGAGCTCAACGACATCCCCATGATCATGGCGCGGCAGATGGAAATGCCAGCCTTTGCCGATATGGTGCGCGACCAGTTCGCCGAAATGCAAACACAGGTGCAAACCTATCAGCAACCTTTGGTCATGGGCTTGGCACTGCACCCTTACATCGTTGGTCAGCCGCACCGCTTGCGGCATTTGCGCGGGCTGTTGGCAATGCTGGCCCAAGCGCGCGACGCCGGACAGATTTGGTTTACCACCCCCGGTGCCATTTACCACCATGTAGCCCATTTGCCGTCCCCCCCGGACGCGCCCCAATGAACGGACGCACGCCAGCGCCGGCCATGGTTACCAGCCCGCATGCCGAGGCCTCTGCATGCGGCGCGGCGGTGTTGGCGGCTGGCGGCAATGCGGTGGAGGCGGCACTGACCACGGTGGCGGCTTTGGGCGTTGCCTATCCGCATTTTTGTGGTGTGGGCGGTGATGCGTTTTTTCTGATTGCCGAGGCTGGCGGTGCGGTGCATGCGGTGTCCGGCATCGGGCAAGCGGCACTGGCCTGCGAGGGCTATCCCCCGCACCAACCGATTCCGGTGCGCGGCGGCCGTTCGGCCCTGACCACGGCCGGGGCGGTCGATGCCATGGCGCAGGCTTTTGCCATCGGCCAAGGTATGGGGCAAAGCGGGGAGTCGCAGCAACGCAGGCGCCTTGCCTGGGCCGACCTCTGGGCGCCGGCCATTGCCTTGGCGCGGGATGGCTATGCCCTGAGTGACTCCGAACGATTTTGGCTTGAATTTCGACGGTCCGAACGGCAGGCCCTGGCCGGCATTTATGCCGAGTATGCGGATGCTGGCAATGGGCCAGAAAGCACCGTGCAGCGCCGGCCGCAGTTGGCGGCCACTTTGCAGCAACTGGCCAGCCAGGGGCCCCGGGCTTTTTATGAAGGCCCGTTGGCCGAGCGTCTGGCGCGCGGCTTGGCTGCTGCCGGTTCGCCGTTGACCACCACCGATCTGGCTGCCACCCGCGCCCGCCGCGAGACGCCGCTGCGCATGGCCTACCGGGGTGGCACGCTGCTGGCGCATCCACCACCGACCCAGGGCCTGACAACGCTGGGAATCATGGGCATATTGAATCGCTTTGCCCTGAGCGAATGGGAAGAGGGCAGCGCCGATTACTACCACCTGTTAGTGGAGTCCGTGAAGCGGGCCTTTCTGGACCGCAACCAGTGGCTTGCTGACCCCGAGTTTTCACGTGTTCCATTGGAACGTTTGCTGTCCGCGCCGCACCTGAATGCGCAGGCCGCTGCCATTGATATGCAGCGGGCCATGCCCTGGCCCGCACCGTTGCAAACCGGCGACACCGTGTTTGTCGGTGCAGTGGATGCGCAGGGCAATGCGGTGTCGGCGCTGGCCACCGTGTATTTCGATTGGGGCAGCGGTGTGCTGGCTGGCGATACCGGCGTGCTGTGGCACAACCGGGGTGCGGCATTTTCCACCGATCCGGCCCATCCGAATGCGCTACAGCCAGGTAAGCGGCCGTTTCATACGCTCAATCCGGGCATTTATTTGCGGGATGGAAAGGTCCAGCTGGTCTATGGCACGCAGGGTGCCGATGGCCAGCCGCAGACCCTGGCAGCGGTGCTGAGCCGCCTGATTGACTACCAATTGCCACCCTGGGAGGCGCTGGCCCGTCCCCGGTTTTTGTTGGGCCGCACCTTCTCCGATGGCCGCGACACCCTGAAGCTCGAGGCCGATGTGCCGGCCGCTGTGCAAGCGACGCTGGCAGCGCGTGGCCACGCCATTCAAAGTGTGCCAGCCCAGAGCCCGTTGCTCGGTCATCCAGGCGCTTTGGCCCGCGACGCCGCCACCGGTCTGTGGTGTGGCGCCCATGATCCGCGCAGCGATGGGGTGGCGCTGGGCGCGTGGCCGGTCACCTGAATCGGGTAACCTCGCGGTCTGATGCTGAATCACCGCTTTCACTACCCACAACTGACTGGCTGGGCCATTTTGGTCCCCGCCAGTGCCCTGCTGGGCGTTGCCCTCTCAGCGCTGCATTTGCCTGCAGCTGTTTTGTTGGCCAGCATGCTGCTGGCGATTGTCTTTGCAGTACGCGGAGTGCCCCTGAAGGTGCCCCCCTTGGGGATGGCCTTTGCCCAGGGCACCCTGGGCTGTTTGGTGGCACACACCCTGAACCCGGGCGCCGTGCACCGCGTGGCGTTTGAGTGGCCCTTGTTCTTGGGCGTGACTTTGTTGGTCATGGCCGCCAGTGCCGTGGTCGGTACCGTCCTGACGCGACGCCAGTTGATGCCGGGCACAACCGCTATCTGGGGCATTGCGCCGGGCGCCGCATCGGCCATGGTGCTGATGGCCGATGCCTATGGTGCCGATGTGCGCCTGGTGGCATTCATGCAGTATTTGCGGGTGGTATTGGTGACATTGCTGGCCACTCTGGTGGCCGGTGCCTGGTCGCACCAGGCGGCAGCCCAGGGTGCCGTGCATACCGTGCCTGCGGTCGACTGGTTGGCCTGGAATAGCACTGCCCACGTCGCCACAACGGTGGCGGTAGTGATCGGCGGAATTGCTTTGTCACGGCGTTTGCGCTTGGCGGTCGGTGCCATGATGTTGCCCCTGGGCATGGGCTTGTTACTGCAAGGACTGGCCGGCGTCACACTGGAGTTGCCACCGCTGTTGCTGGCGTTGGCTTATGCTTTGTTGGGCTGGAGCGTCGGTCTGCGATTCAGCCGGGGCATCTTGCTGCATGCCTGGCGTCTGATGCCTTGCGTGCTGGCCGCTATTTTTTCCATGATCGCTTTCGGTATGGTATTGGCGGCAGGCTTGCATTGGCTGGGTGGTTTCGACCCGCTTACGGCCTATCTGGCCACCAGCCCGGGCGGTGCCGATTCGGTGGCCGTGATCTCGGCCAGCGCCGCGGTAGACAGTGGTTTTGTCATGGCCATGCAGTTGGCCCGGTTTGCCATGGTATTGCTCACCGGGCCGGCCGCGTTTCGCTGGGTTGCGCGTCAGAGTGGCGCGTCGGGCTGTGGCGCAGCGTCGTAGCCACCCCATACGGATTGGTCGTATTCGATCACCGAGCCAGTCATCAGCCCCGATTCGGCCGATGCCAGAAACGCCACGGCACGCGCCACTTCCCACGGGTCAATCAGGCGACCAAAAGGCTGTGCCTTGCCCGCTGCTTCTTGCCAGCCCGCTTCGGCGCCATGGTATTGGCGCTGAATCCGGTCTTCGCCTTCGCTGGCCATCCAGCCGATGTTCAGCGCATTGACGCGAATCCGGTTGCGCAACAAGCCATAAGCGCTGTTGCGCGTCAGTGTGGCCATAGCGCCCTTGCTGCTGCAGTAGGCGGCCAACATGGGCTGACCGGCCAGCGACGACATGGATCCAATATTCACAATGCGTCCCTCAATGGCGTCCGTCCGCATGTGCTTGACAACGTCTTGCATCAAAAAGAAAGGGGCCCGCACATTCACTGCAAACATGCGGTCGAACAGGACCGGGTCGGTGTCCAACAAGGTGCCGCGATCGGTTACAGCGGCGGCGTTGACCAGAATGTCAATGCGCCCAAACCGCGCGTGGGCGGCTTGCACGACGTGCCGACAATCCGCAACCTGCTCCAGGTCGGCCGCAACAAACTGAACGCTGACACCGGTGTCGCGCTGGATGGCCTCGGCCTGGGCTTCTCCCTTGCTGGCATTGCGCCCGCAAATAACCAGGCCGCCGAGTTGGCGTTGCGCCAGCGTGGCAGCAATTGCGGCGCCGAGCCCCTGGGTGCCGCCGGTGACGATGGCCACTTGTTTTTCCAAGGTTGAAAATTGATTGATCTGCATGGGTGTCTCCGTGTGGGGATATGGTGGGTAATCCAAAACCGTTAGTGCGATTGGCGCAGTGCTTCGCGCTGTTCCAGTGCCTGAGAAAATTGCGCCAGCGGCCAGCCTTCCTGCAGCGCCCGCCGCACCAGGTCTTGCTGGCTGGGCGGTGCCAGGCCGTCGCGTGGCGGGTCGGTGTCCAGGTTGGTTGGGAACGCATAGCCTTCGGCGCTGGCACCAATCGCTGCATCGCGCTCCCGCGGTGCCAATGTGCCTTGCTGGGTGCGTTGCAAAAGCGCTGGGTAGAGAGCGGTGGCCAGGCGCACGCGGTCCACTGTTTCCATGGCGCGGCCGAATGCGCTGGACACCTGCAGCAAGTTGGCCAGGCGGCGGCAATCGGTGGAGCGATTGTTGCCCGCCGCATGAATCAGGGCCGGATTGAAAAACACCGCATCGCCTTTTTTCAGCGGCAGTTGCACGTGGTGGGTTTCAAAGTAATCCAGAATCGCCGATTGGTTGGCCGCCAGATAGCCATGCAGGAATTTTTGCGAATGGGGCAAGTACAGCGTGGGGCCACTCTCCAACGGCATATCGACGTGCGCTACCGCGCCTTGCAATGTCAGGAACGGCGATAACTGGTGCACTTGCAGCGGAAATTGGGCGGCCCGCTCGGGTGTCAGAAAACCCAGGTGGTAGTCACGGTGGGCTACTTGGGCGGCGCCCCCCGGATTCACGCAATTGACTTGCGACGTCACCTGATAGGCCGGGCCCAGCCAGGCCTCAAATGCGAGGGCCAATAACGCGTTGCCGTAATAATCGATAAAGGCGTCGGGCGCCGCTACGGCCAGCTTTTCCAGTGCGTTCCAGACCCGGTCGTTGGCGCCGGGCTTGGCAAAGTGATCGGCGCCATGGCCCTTGGCACGGCCTTGCGTGATCATGGTCTCAAACGCTGCGCTCACCGTGTCCATTACCCCCGCGTCGGGCACGGCGCCCTGAATTGCCAACACGCCAGGACCATCGCGCCAGACCCAGTTCCATTCGCGCATCAAAGCACGTGGCGTCAGGTGGCCGTTGGCCAAGGCATCGCGCAGGGTGTCACCCGCGTAAATGGGAACGCCGCGTTGCAGGTCCGATGCCCAGGGCATCCGCTTGCGCCATTGGGCGTCAAAATCGGCCGGTACGGTGGCCGCCAAATCTTCGACATGGCAATCTTCGGGGTGGAGGTAGTTGGTCTCTTGCATGGTGGTAAGGCCTGTCTCGTCTTGTGAATATGGCCGCCAGTGTATGCAGGTGGCTTTGCGGATGAAACGCTAAGATCCATCAAAAAACCATCAAATTGAAACGTCAAATAAAGTGTCATTCGCAGGAGATATTCAGTGGCCCAACCTTTCTTGGTAAAAGACATCGCCTTGCAATCGGGCACCAGTGTGGCCACGGTGGACCGTGTGCTCAACCAGCGCGGTGGCGTACGCCAGCACACCGTACGCCGCGTTGAGCAGGCGATTCGGGAGCTCGAACAACAGGCCCAGCAAATCGGTTTGTCTGGGCGAAAGTATCTGGTGGACGTGGTGATGTGCACGCCGCTGCGCTTCTCGCAACTGGTGCAGCAAGCGATTGAAGCCGTGGTGCCCACTTTGCAGCCCGCTGTGTTCCGGATGCGCTACCACTTGGTGGAAGAATATTCAGTCGACGGGCTGTTAGCGGCATTGCACAAAATTGCGATCAATGGCAGTGCCGGCGTTTTACTCAAAGCCCCCGATGAGCCGACCGTTGTGGCTGCCATTGCGCGGCTGGTGGAGCGGGGCATTCCGGTGGTGACCCTGGTGACCGATATTCCGCAATCGGCGCGCTGCGCCTATGTGGGCGTGGACAACCGGGCCGCCGGACGCACCGCTGCCTATTTGTTTCAGCAATGGTTGGGACGCCGGCGTGGGCGCATTTTGTTGTCTTTGAGTAGCAGCCGTTTTCGCGGGGAAGAAGAGCGTGAAATTGGTTTTCGCCAAGCCATTCGCGCCTTTTGTCCCCAATTGCAGGTGGTCGATGTCAGTGGCGGCATGGGCTTGCACGATCTCACCGCACGCCTGGTGCAAGCCCAGCTGCGCCAGCATGAAGACATTCACAGTGTCTATTCCATTGGCGGTGGCAACAGCGCCATTCTGGAGGTGTTCGCGCGCCGCAAACGCCGCTGTGATTTGTTTGTTGCGCATGATCTGGACGATGAAAATTCGGCCCTGCTACAGCGCGGTTCCTTGCATGCCGTTTTGCACCATGACCTGCGCCACGATGTACGCCAAGCCTGTTTGCACCTCATGGCCCAACACGGCGCGGTGCGCCTTGCAGAAGCGCCACGGGCGGCACCGGTGCAAATTGTGACCCCGTTCAATGTGCCCTCAGAGTGGTTGCTGCGCACCGGCTGACGAACGCCAAATTTTCAGCGTAATCCATGCGTCCCGCGGTTTGACCGGTGACGCAGCCCGTGCCGCTGGCACAAGCGACGCACACATTGCCCCTATTCAACATTCCCGTTCGACGTAAAAAAACCCGCAATAGCCTGGGCCTAGCGGGTTTTTTTTAATACAAAACGCTGTGCAGGTGCTGTGCGAAGCACCTGCATCGGTATTTCAATTACTTGGCTTTTGCCACTTTCTTCACGGCCTTCACAGGCTTCGCAGCGCTCTTGGCGGGCGCGGCTTTTTTGGCAGGGGCGGCCTTGGCCGGTGCGGCGGCTGCAGGAGCGGATTTCAGTGCGACGCGTTGTTCTTTCAATGCAGCGATTTCAGCGCTGATTTTGGCTTTGCGTTCGGTCAGTGTGGCCAGCTTGGCGCTGATCTTGGCAACGGCCTTGGCAGTTTTGGAAACCACGGGGGCCTTGCTTACTGGCTTAGCTACCACTTTCGGGGCGACCTTGGCAACTTTGGCGCTGGTCTTGGCGACAGGTTTGGCGACGCTCTTGGTCACTGGCTTGGAAGCGGTCTTGCTTGCGACTTTGGCTGCGGCTTTCGGAGCAGTTTTCTTTGCAGTTGCCATTTTGATTTTCCTATGTGTTTTTGCGGCGTTACGGGATGGTTTGCCAGTGTGGGACGCCATTGCGAAATGCCATCACTCGTGCGCAAAACCTCAGCCGTATTGGTCCTGCGCCGGGACGCATTATCAACGATCGCGTCGGGTGTGCCACTTTGCGCACTGTGCTTAGCCGATTCAAACATTATTGAAAACGTGAAAAAAGTTGCTTTATTCAGTCTGGTATTCGCTATTGCCTGCGAATTTAATGGCACCATCGCAGCGTTACCTACGAAAGATTACGCATGCAAAACCTGAAGATTGGCGCCCGATTGGGCCTCGCGTTTGGTGTTGTTCTGGTCTTGATGGCCAGTATCGCTTTGGTTGCTTTGTTGGCATTCTCCAAATTGCGAACTCTGTCCAACGAGGTCGCCAGCGATCTCTATCCGAAAACCAAAACGGTCGGCGAAATTCGCACCCGCCTTGCCGAGGTTACCAGTGGTGCCCGTGATTTGCTGCTTTTGAAGGATGAGGCTGCGTTGCAGCGCGAGCAAGCAGCAATCGCCAACTCGCGTGCCGCGGTGTCGCAGTCTATGGACTATCTGGAAAAAAATATCCAGCGCGACGAAGGCAAGCGTTTGTTTGCCGATGTGCTGGCTGCACGCACCGATTTCGCTTCGCAACTCGATGTCTTTTTGAAACAGGTATCCGACAAAAAACTGGAAGAAGCCCAGGCCACGCTGATAGGGGCGGTAGACACAGCCCAGCATGTGTATTCGGAACGACTGGACAAATTGCTGGCCTATCAAGACGGCCTGGTAACCAGTGTTGGCGAGAGCGCGGTGGATTCCAATTCCAGCTCGTCGCATGCAATCGAAGCCTTGGGCCTGGTTGCGTTGCTGGTGGGTTTCGGCTTGTCTGCCTTGGTGACGCGCAGCATTGTGTTTCCGGTGTTGGCGGCGCTGGACACGGCCAACCGCGTATCGCAAGGCGATTTGGCGGTGCAAATTACGGCAACCTCGCAAGATGAAGTGGGGCAGTTGTTGCGTGCTTTGCAAACCATGGTGACGAATCTTTCCAGTGTGGTTCGCAATGTGCGTGAAAGTGCCGAAAGTGTGTCGAATGCAAGCTCTGAAATTGCCCAGGGCAATTCCGACCTGAGCGCCCGCACCGAGGCCCAGGCCAGCGCTTTGCAAGAAACCGCCGCGTCCATGGACGCCCTGGGTTCCACGGTTCGCCACAATGCCGAAAACGCCCGTCAGGCGAATCAATTGGCTTTGAGCGCTTCCAGTGTGGCGGTGCAAGGTGGCGAGGTGGTGGGCCAGGTGGTGCACACCATGAAGGACATTAACGAGAGCTCGCGCAAGATTTCCGACATCATTAGCGTGATTGACGGCATTGCGTTTCAGACCAATATTCTGGCGTTGAACGCGGCGGTTGAGGCGGCCCGAGCGGGCGAACAAGGGCGTGGTTTTGCCGTGGTGGCCAGCGAAGTTCGCAGTCTGGCAGGACGTTCTGCCGAAGCCGCCAAGGAAATCAAGTCCCTGATCAATGCCAGCGTCGAGCGCGTCGAGCACGGCACCACCCTGGTGGACCAGGCCGGTACCACGATGGACGAAGTGGTCTCGGCCATCAAACGCGTTACCGATTTGATGGGTGAAATCAGTGCCGCCAGCGTGGAACAGTCGGCCGGTGTGGTGCAAGTGGGCGACGCCGTGACCCAGATGGACCGCAGCACCCAGCAAAACGCCGCATTGGTTGAAGAAATGGCCGCCGCCGCCGGCAGTCTGCGTTCGCAAGCCCAGGATCTGGTGCAACAAGTGGCCACGTTCAAGCTCACCGGTGGCGACATGTTGGCACGTGCCTCGGTGCGTTCTGGTGCGAATGCCACGTTCAAAGGGCCTGAGCGGCGCGGACAGGCCAGCACCGTCAAAGCCAAAGTGGCGCCGACGGCCAGCGCAGCGCACACAGCAGCGCCAGCCCCGGCAGCACCCGCCAAGCCGGCCCCCGCACCGGCCGCGTCACAGACCGCCAGCGCAGCGGCGGCCGACGACGAGTGGGAAACGTTTTAAGTGGGGGCGCCCGCTGTGCGCATGTGCCGCGTGGCCAAATACGCAAACACCAGGCCCGGCCCAATCGTAATGCCGGGCGCTGTGTATACCCCTCCCATGATTGATTGCATGTCGTTGCCAATGGCGTACAGCCCTGGCATCGGCTGTCCCTGGCCGTCTAACATGCACCCATTGGCGTTGGTGGCGAACCCGGTGGACGCCCCGATATCCCCCGGGAATAAACGCACGGCATAAAACGGTGCTTTTGCAATCGGACCCAAGTTCGGATTTTTGCCGCCACGGGTGGCATCGCCAATGTTCTGTTGGTAGGCCGTGACGCCCCGCTTGAATTCCGGGTCGTCTCCGTTTTCGGCATAGCGGTTCATTTGTGCCACGCTGGCTTCGAGTCCGGTTGCCGCAATACCCAGCTTGCGTGCCAGCTCTGCCAGTGTCGGCGCGCTGGTCAGGTAGCCATCGTCGAGGAAAGCCTGTAGCCCTCCACCACCTGGACGCACCATGCCCATGCCATACCGTTGCAAGGCATCGGCATCGCAAATCAGGTAAGCGGGAATGCTGCTGGGGCTGCCGCCATTGCGCCGCTGGGCATCCTGCATGGCCAATCCAAACAAGTGATACGACGTGCTCTCATTGACGAAACGCTGCCCCGCCTGATTGACGGTGATGAAGCCGGGTTTGGCGCGGTCCATCACAAAATGTGGGAATACGGCGGTGCTGCCGTCGGGCCGTTGGCGCAGACTGACCGGTGCCCAGAAGGCATTGCTGGCGCCACCCTCAGCATAGTGGGCGCCCTGTTGCAATGCCAGGTGATGGGCCTCGCCGGTGTGGCCGGGTGCCGCCGGGCACCAGGCGATGTCGGCTCCGGGCAGCATTTTTTCGCGCAGCTGTGGATTCCGATTGAAGCCGCCGCTGGCCAGAATTACGCCCTTGCGCACGCGCACCTGGGTACTTTGCCCGCCGTGCTTGCCGGGGCCCTGCGGGGCAGTGCACGCAATGCGCAAGGTGCGGGGCAGTGTTGCGGCGCCCAAATCGCACACGCTGTTTTGCAAAGCCAGCGTGACGTTGGGGCGCAGCGACAGCGAATACAGCAAGCGCCCGACCAAGGCATTGCCCATGACCCAGCGCGTGCCGCGAGGGTAGCGAATGCGGTCGCGCGCGTGTCGCCCAATAATTTTTGCCGAGTGGCGCAGTGCCGCCCAGGAGCGCGTCATGGCCAGCAGGTTGTTGATGTCATTGCGGTCCACCATCATGCCGCCGAGCACGGTGAACTCCGGAATCGGTGGCCGCACCAAGCCAAAGTAGCGCCCCAGTTTGCGGGCGTCGAAAGGCAGGGGTTCGAGTGCCCGTCCATTGATTGTGGAGCCCGGCAAATCCGATATGTAGTCGGGGTGCTTGGCGCAAGGGCGGTAGCGCACTTCGGAGTGCGTTTCAATGCGTTGCACGGCTTCGGCACCATATTGCAGGAACGCTGCACGCATGGCCGGGTGGGCGTGGTTGCCGATAGCGGCATCCAAATACGTGCCGGCGGCTTCCAATGTGTCTGTGGGGTTCAGCTGTGTGCCATGGTGGGTACCCGGGACCCACGTGGTTCCGGCCGACCAGGCCGTGGTGCCGCCGACAAATTCGGTGTGTTCGACAATCAACACACGGGCGCCGTCAATAGCCGCAAACAGGGCGGCAGAGAGGCCGGCGCCACCGGCACCGACCACCACCACGTCGTATTCGGCGTCTGCCGGCAGGGTGTTTGTTACTTGCATGGTCAGGCCGCCAGCAAGAAGTCAACCATCAGGTCACGGACCCGGCCAAACATATGGGCACCGGTCATGGTTTTGCAGCCCTTGGCGCGCGCAGCTGCAATCAGGGGCGTCACGGCCGGTTGCGTAATCACACAGCCGACAAACACATCGGCATGTATCGGCGCCACTTGCACCGGCAGCGGGTCGCCTTCGCGCATGCCGACGGGCGTTGCGTTCAATACGATGTCGAAGCCGCTGGGGTCGCTGCTGCCGGCCACCACGGGACAGCGTTGCAATGCTGCAAGGCGCTCAATCAGGGTGCTGCGCCGCTGCGCGTCTTCGTCGTAAATGGCCAGTGTCGAAACGCCGGCCATGACCAGGGCGTGGGCAATCGCCGAGCCGGCACCGCCGGCGCCGACCAGCAAGGCTTTTTTCCCGGCTGGCTGGCAACCGTTGTCCTGCATGGCGGATACGAAGCCCAGACCGTCGAACATTTCGCCGTGCCAGCTGCCGTCGGCGTTGCGCCGCATGGTGTTCACGGTGCGCAGAAATGCGGCGCGTTCCGATGTCGTGGCGCACAGGTCGAAGCAGGCAAACTTGTGTGGCACGGTCACGATGATGCCGTCCACGTTCTTGGCCAGCGATACGCCGGCCAGCCAGTTTGCCAGATCGGCCGGCGGTACATGGGCGGGCATGACGTAGGCGTTTTTGCCGCGTGCGTGGTAGGCCTCGCTGACGCCCGCGGGCGATTTAACTTGGGCGATCGGGTCGCCAACAATGAAATGGACGCGCGTTGCGCCGTTCAAGGGTTCGGTCATGGTGGGGCTCCAGGCAAATAGGCAAATGAAAAAGCAGCACAAAGCAACCCTGGGGTTGCCCGAATGGCGCGGACTATACACAAAAAATCAAAAAAGTGGAATATCATTCCAAAATTGATCTTTATTCCGATATTGCGATAAACTCGGTCCCATGTTGAAAATTCAATCGCTTGACGCGCGTCGTGTTGTTCGGGGGCTGCCATGAGTGGTGTGCTGGAACGCACCCTTGGCATTCTGGAGCTGCTCACCCAACACGGCGAGGGGCTGGAGCTGGCGGCCATCGCCGATCGGCTGAATATCCCGCGCAGCGGCACCCACCGTTTGCTGGCCGATTTGGTCAAGTGTGGCTACGTTCGGCAAACCCGCGAGCACGGTGACTATTTGCTCACCACCAAATTGGTCTCCATGGGACTTTCCTACTTGAGTCACAGCGGCATTGTGGATATTGCCCAGCCGCTGCTCAATCAACTGGCCGAGCTGTCGGGTGAATTGGCGCGCTTGTCCGTGGTCGACGGTGAGCGCCTGACCTGGGTTGCCCGGGCGCAAGGGGCACGCCAGGGCTTGCGTTATGACCCCGACATGGGCAGTGACGCCCGTTTGTCGTGCTCCTCCTCGGGGTGGGCCTGGTTGTCGACCCTGACGGACGACGCCGCCATGGCTGCCGTGGTGCGCCAAGGCATAGGACAACCCGAAGAATTCGGGCCCCAGGCCCCGGCGACGTTGGACGCCGTAATGCTGCATATCCGTGCCACCCGCGAACGCGGCTACAGCGTGACCTGCGACACCTATACCTTGGGCCTGAGTGCCTTGTCAGCGCCCGTGCGTCTGGCCGGTCAGCCGGCCATGGGGGTGCTGACGGTGGCGGGCCCGACGGTGCGTTTCAGCGAAGCACGCATGCACGGATTGGCCGTCGAACTGATTTCTGTTGCGGGCCAATTGGCTGCTGCCAGCAGCAGCTCGCCATTTTTCAGCAAAACCTATGCGCCGGCAGCGCCTATTCCCACCGCCGGCCGCAAACCCATTTACGCGCCCTGAGGCCGCATGCAGGAAGCACCATGACAGACAGCACTGTGCGTACCTTGGACTGCGATTTGCTGGTCATTGGCTCTGGCGCGGGGGGGCTCAGCGCTGCGGTGACGGCGGCCCACTTGGGCTTGCGTGTGATCGTGGCAGAAAAGGAAGCCCAGTACGGCGGCACCACGGCGTGGTCGGGCGGCTGGATGTGGATACCCCGCAATCCTTTGGCTACGGAGTCCGGCATGCGGGAGGATCTGGCCCAGCCTTTGTCCTATTTGCGCCACGAGTTGGGCGCCCAATTTGATGAATCCAGAGTCCGCGCTTTTCTCAGTGTCGGGCCCCGCATGGTGAACTTTTTCCGCAGCCAGACAGCCTTGCAATTCATTGACGGCAATGGCATTCCGGACTTCCATGGCAACACGCCGGATGCTGCCCTGGGCGGGCGCTCGGTGTGTGCTGCGCCATTCGATGGCCGCCGCCTGGGCCGGCGCATGGCCGATTTGAAGCCCCCGTTGGCCGAAACCACGCTCTGGGGTATGGGCATTGCGTCAGGCGCCGAGCTGCGCCATTTCCTGAATGCCACGCGCAAACCGGCGTCATTTTGGTATGTGACGCGGCGTCTGCTGGCCTATGCCTGGGATTGCCTGCGCTACGGTCGCGGCATGCGCTTGGTCAACGGCAACGCCTTGGTAGCAGCGTTGGCTGCAGCGGCGTTCGATCGCGATGTGCAGTTGCTGACCCGGGCGCCGGCCACGGCTTTGCTGACGCAGGGCGGACCAGGGGAAGAGCGGGTTTGTGGTGCCGAATTGAATACACCGCAGGGGCCCCTGCGGGTGCAAGCACGCTGCGGCGTGGTCCTGGCATGCGGTGGTTTTCCGCACGACGTGGCGCGCAAAAAAGCTTTGCTTCCGCACGCGCCGACCGGCACCGAACATTGGTCGGCGGCGGCCCGCGGCAATACCGGCGATGGCCTGCGTCTGGGCGAATCGGTTGGGGCTGTAGTGGCCCACGATCTGGTTCAGGCCGCCGCGCTGGCACCGGTTTCCCTGGTGCCCCGGGCAGACGGCAGCCACACCCATTTTCCGCACTTGATTGAGCGTGCCAAACCCGGTTTGATTGCGGTTACACGGGATGGTCAGCGCTTTGTCAACGAAGCCAATTCCTATCACGACTTCATGCAAGGCCTGCTGCGTGCCACACCGCCCGGTGTGGCGGCCGAGGCCTGGCTGGTCTGCGATCACGCGTTTATTCGGCACTACGGATTGGGTGCCGTGAAGCCGGCGCCCATGCCCATGGGCGCCATGTTGGCCAATGGCTATCTCAAGCGTGGTGCTACATTGGCCGCTTTGGCCAAGGCCTGCGGTGTTGCGGTTTCCGGGCTGGAGGCCACCGTGGCGCGTTACAACCGCATGGCCGAGGCCGGCACCGATCTGGATTTTGCCAAGGGGCAGACGCCGTACAACCGGATGCAGGGAGATGCATCGGCCGGCCACGCCAATCCGTGCATGGCGCCATTGGCGCGCGGGCCGTTTTATGCAGTGCGTGTGGTGCCCGGTAGTTTGGGTACGTTCGCGGGTCTGCGTGCCGATGCCCACGCCCGGGTGCTGGATGCCAACGGTGCCCCGATTGCGGGTTTGTATGCCGGCGGCAACGACATGAATAGCCTGATGGGCGGCAACTATCCCAGCGGCGGAATTACGCTGGGACCGGCCATGACATTCGGTTTTATTGCAGCCCACCATGCCGCTGGCCAAACTTTGTAGCGCATGGGCGAGCAACCCCGATTTTGTTTGTGTATTTTTTGAATCAGTCCACGTTGAGAAAGAACCATGCCCATGTATTACGAACTCGCCACCATGACCCTGCCATTCGGCACTGCCGGCCAAGCTGCCAGCAATGTTCAGGCTTTTGCCGCCGACCCCCAAGCCCAGGGTGCGCTATTGGGTTGCTGGTTCACCGATATCGGTGTTTTGAACCAGATGATTGTGCTGCGTGGTTTTGCCGATCTGCCCAGCCTCGAGGCCGAGCGTGCCCGTACCCAAGGGAGCGATAACCCCTTTGGCTGCGGCGCCATTTACCAGTCCCTGGAACAACACAGTTACAAGGGTTTTCCGTGGATGAAGCCGGTACGCCCCAGCGCCGAATCGGGTATTCAGGGGCCGGTATACGAAATTCGCACCTATGGCATCAAGACCGGTGGCGTGCAGGCCACGATCGATCTGTGGGAGCAATATGTGCCGCCGCGTGAAGCGCTGTCGCCTTGCGTGGTGGCTATGGTGGCGCTCGATGGCCCACTGCGTTTTACCAATATCTGGGCTTATCCAACGCTGGATGCGCGCAGCAAAGCCCGGGCCGACGCCGTGGCCCAGGGTATCTGGCCACCCAAAGGTGGCCCGGCCCATCTGACCACCCAGATGGTCTCCACCATTGCCTTGCCGACCGCCGTGTCGCCTTTGAAGTAAACCAGCGGGGTTGTTGATGGCGCGCACCTATTCCTTGGCGTACCTGACGTCGCATCGTTGCAATCCGGTAGAAGCCGTGCGGGTTGCTGCCGCCACCGGCTATGCTTTTGTAGGCCTGCGTTTGTGGCCCAACGCACCCGGCGCACCCCAGCAGTTTTTGCTGGGCGACGCCGCCATGTTGCGGGAAACGCGGGCGCTGATGCGTGACACCGGCGTAGGGGTGTTCGACCTCGAAATTGTTCGCATCGGTGAGGCATTCGATGCCCACACGTGGGATGCGTTATTCGATGCCGGTGCTGCGCTGGGGGCACGTGCTGTGTTGGTGGCCGGGGACGATACCAATGAAGCGCGCCTGAGCGAAAACTACGCCACCTTGTGCGAGGTGATGCATCCCTACGGCCTGACTGCCGACCTCGAGTTCATGCCCTGGACGGCGGTACCCAATGCAGCCGCTGCGCTGCGCATCGTGCGCAATGCCGGCCGGCCCGCCAATGCCGGTATTTTGGTCGATGCCTTGCATTTCGGTCGCAGCCACACCACGTTGGAAGACATCCGCGCCATTCCGCCCACGTTGATTCATTACGCCCAGTTATGCGATGCCGAAGCCGGCACGCATTTCAGTACCGAACAAATGATTCACAGCGCCCGCTGTGAGCGCCTGTTGCCGGGCGAGGGCAGCATTGATGTTGGCGGTTTGTTTGGTGCGTTGCCGCCGGACGTGCCGGTGAGTGTCGAAATTGTCAATTTCGCACGCGAAGCCGGGGGCACTCCGTGCGATTGGGCTGCCACCTGTATGGATGCATCACGGAATTTGCTGGAGCGCCAATCGCCTTAACGCCATTGCGTAGCGGGGTGTGTCTTAGTGCACATCTTTGAAGTGAAATGCCTGCAAGCGGTACAAGACGGGGGCAGGTATGTGTCAGCTGCATGTCAATTTCGGTGAGAATGGCCCCATTGCATAACTAGGGGTATCACATGGCCTTGCTGCAGCGCTTGAATTTGGCGCAGAAATTTCTGATTCTGGGCCTGTTGGGCTTGGTCATGGTGTTGGTGCCCGCGGCTTTGTATTTCAATCTATCGCGCGATGCGGTAGCGGCTTCGGTGCGGGAAGCCCAGGCGGCGCCGACGTTATTGGCACTCAATAAAGTCATACAGTTGACCCAGACCCACCGTGGCTTGTCTGCGGGTGCCCTGAATGGCAACGCGACGCTGGCCGGCCGCCGCCCGGCAGTGCGCGATCAGTTGGACCAGGCAATGCAGGCGCTCGATGCGTCTTTGCATCAAGCGGCTGCGCCGGAGTCGGTGCTGGCGCCATGGACCCAACTTCAAAGCGACTGGAACGCATTGCGCCAACAAGTCGAGAGCGGTCAGATCAAGGCCGCTGAAAGCACCCAAAAACACACCCAACTGGTGTATGCCTTGTTACAAGCGAATGAGGAGTTGCTCAGCGTCTACGGATTGTCGTTGGACCCTGAAATGGACGCCTATTTTCTGATTCAGGCGTCTTTGGTCAATGTGCCATGGTTGGGGGAAAACCTGGGTGTCATGCGCGCGCAGGGGACCGGTTTCCTGACCCTGGGCACGCTGCCGCCGGAAGGCCGTGCAACCTTGCAATCCCTGAAGAAACGCGCTTTGGAGGTCGATGGTGAGTTGGGGCGCAATTTGGACCGTACGTTCCGGACCAATCCTTTGCTCAAGGCCGCATTGAACGACGCCGCCGAACACAACCGGGCGGCCGTTGCGGCGGCTTTGCAATTGGTCGATACACAGTTGATTCAGGCCAGCGCCCTGACCTTGGCAGCGCCCGAATATTTCGACACTTTCACGCGCACGATCAACGGCCTGTACGAGTTCAATGGTCAGGCTTTGCGCCAGGTCGATTCCCTGTTGCAAGCCCGGGCGCGTCATTTGCAGCGCACAGAGACCTTGGTGGCGGCCGGATTGCTGCTGGGAGTGGTGCTGGCGTACGTGTTGGCGGCGCAGTTTGTGCGCAGTATTACCCGCCCGGTGGCCGCCGCTGTGGCGGTTGCCAGCGCGGTGGCGGGCGGCGATTTGTGGGTCGATGTTCCCGCTTATGGCAGTAACGAGTTGGGGCAGCTCATGCTGGCTTTGCGCCACATGCGCGACCAACTGCAAAAAGTGGTGGCCGAAGTGCGACTGGGAGCCGATGTGGTTGCCAGCGACAGTGCCGAAATAGCCCATGGCAATCACGACCTTTCGATTCGCACCGAAGAACAGGCCCAATCGCTGCAGGAGACCGCTGCGGCGATGCGCCAATTGGGTGCCACTGTGGGCCAGAACGAAGACAGTGCACACCATGCCAATGCGTTGGCGCTGGCCGCCAGTGTGGTGGCACGCCAGGGCGGCGGCGAGGTTGCCAAAGTGGTCGACACCATGCGCGGCATCAATGAAACCAGTCAGCGCATCAGTGCGATTTTGAGCGTCATCGACGGCATTGCGTTTCAAACCAATATCCTTGCCCTGAATGCCGCTGTCGAGGCGGCACGGGCCGGTGAGCAGGGGCGTGGGTTCGCTGTGGTTGCCTCTGAAGTGCGCAGCTTGGCCGGGCGTTCAGCCGAAGCAGCGCGTGAAATAAAGACACTCATCAGTGCCAATGTGGAGCGCGTGGAGCAGGGTACGGCATTGGCCGATCATGCCGGCTCGACGATGGGCGAAGTGGTGTCCAGCATCGAGCGCGTGACCGACATCATGTCGCGTATCAAAGTGGCCAGCGTCGAACAAAACAGCGGCGTCACCCAAATTGCCCAAACCGTGGCCGATATGAACGGCGTTACCCAGCAAAATGCCGCCATGGTTGAACAAGTGGCGGCTGCTTCGCAGCGTCTCAAAGGGCAGGCGCAAGAGTTGGTAGCAACCGTCTCTATTTTTCAGCGGCGCGATAGCAACCGTTTGGTGATGGCAAAGTAAATCCGATAGGGCAGTACGCGCAGCAGTTGCATGCCCCAGGTAAAGCGGCGTGGAAAGTGGATTTCAAACTGTCCTTTGGCCCAGCCGCGCAGCATCGCTTGTGCGGCCTGTGCCGGGCTGATCAAGGCCGGCATGGGGAAATCATTTTCCCGCGTCAACGGGGTTTCAACAAAACCCGGGTTGACCAGCGATACCCCGATCCGGCGCGCTTGCAACTCCAGATACAAGGCTTCGGCCAAATTGATTAGCGCGGCTTTGGTTGGTCCGTAGGCCAGGCTTTGCGGCAAGCCACGGTAACCTGCCACGCTGCCCACCACGCTGATATGCCGATGGGTGTGCGCCGGTGTGCGCAACCAGCGTGGCAGCAGTGCGTCCAATAGGTACAAAAACCCCCGGTAATTGACATCACCATGGCGCAAGCACTCCGCCAGGTCGAGCGTATCGGCCCCCATCGGCCGATAGTGGCCCGCACAATACACCACCCAGTCGGGCACGCCATCCAGACAGACCGATTCCAGCGCCCGGGCCATTGCCCCGGCGTCGGTGACGTCCAGTGGCAACGCCCGTGCACCGGGATGGGTTTTTACAAACTGCTCCAGTTGTGCCACTTTGCGTGCCGATACCGTGACCGTTGCGCCAGCCGCATGCAACGCCTCCGCAGTGGCCAGACCAATGCCGGTAGAGGCGCCAATCAGCCAGACGCGGCAGCCGTGCCATTGGGTCATGGGTGGGTTGAGGGCCATGGGCGGGTTCCTTGAAGAAAGTTCAGGCGGGCTTGCGCAGGGTGTACTGAATCAAATCGATGTCGCCGCTTCGAAATGCCGCTTCGCAGTACGCCAGATAGAAGGTCCAGATCAGCAGGAAGCGGGTGTCAAAACCGAGTGCCAAAACGTCGCTCTGGCATGACAAAAACTGCAGGCGCCATCGGCGCAGCGTCTCGGCATAGTCCAGACCGAAGGCGAAAGTGCATTCAAGTTCCAAACCGGCGGCTTCGGCGGCCTGCACGAATTCGCGTGGGCACGGCAGGCAGCCACCCGGGAAAATGTATTGTTGAATGAAGTCCGTTGATGCTGCGTAGCGGGCAAACAGCGCGTCGTCAATCACAATGCTTTGAATGCACGCCTTGCCGCCCGGTTTCAGCAAGCGCGACAGGGTTACAAAGTAGCTCGGCCAATATTGCTGCCCCACGGCTTCGATCATTTCAATCGAGCAAATGGCATCGAATGGCGCATCCGCAATGTCGCGGTAATCCTGCAGGCGCAAGTCAGCCGATTGCTGAGGACCGGTGGTGACGCCGGCAGCGGCCAGTCGGGCATTGGCGTAGGCCAGTTGCTCGTTGCTCAAGGTGACGCCGACGACGCTGGCGCCACGGCGCAGCGTTGCTTCTTCGGCCAGAGCGCCCCAACCACAGCCGATTTCCAACACCCGATGCCCGGCACCGACGCCGGTCTGGTCCAGGGCGCGCCGTACCTTGGCGGTTTGTGCCGTGGCCAGATCGGCGCCGTAATCTCCGGCAAACCAGGCCGAAGAATAGTTCATGGTTTCGTCCAGCCAGAGGCGGTAAAACGCATTGCCCAGGTCGTAGTGGGCATGGATGTTTTTGCGGCTGTTGCGGCGGCTGTTGTGCTGGCGCAGGTGGCGCAAGCGGTATAGCAATCGCCCCAGCCACGTGCCATAGACCAGGGCTTCCAAAGGCTTGCGGTTGGCGCTGAAAAGCTGCAGCAATGCAACCAGATCGGGGCTGCTCCAGTCGCCCGCAATAAACGCTTCGGCGAAGCCAATGTCGCCCGACTTGAGCGTGGCGCCAAACACCTTCCAGTTGTGCAAAATTAAGGTGGCGTGGGGCGTCGCGGTTGCATGCGGAGTTCCGTCTGACGCATGGATCTGGCCAAAGCGGTGATGGCTGCCATCGGGCAATTGCAAGGTCAGCACGCCATAGCGGAGTTCTTTGAGCAGGCGCAGGGCCGTGCGTGCGGCCGCCGGCATTGGGTGCGGCAACGACGCTGCCAGGGCCTGGCCGTGGGAGGTCCCGGCGTGCGGGGTAATCGGGGAGCGGTGGTGGGTGCTGGCGTTCATGGCAATGGTCACGGAGAATGGCGCAACGACTTAGCGCGTGGTGAATTCAGTAGGGGGCGCAGGTTTGGAAAAAAACGGCACACGCTTGACGAAAAGCAGCAGTGCTTGCCAGTGAATGCGTGCCACGACCATCAGGGTCATGGCACCATAGCGCCACAACGCGCGCCGCAAGGTGTTCGCAGTCAGGGCGTGCAGGCGGCCGTTGATGCGGGTTGTCAGCAGGGGCTCGGTGGCATCGCTGGCGTCCCAATAATCGATGCTGGCCGTCATCTGGGCCTGGTTATTTTGCGCGGGCAGACGGTGCGCAAAGCGAAAGCGGTAGTGCCCTTCGACACGGTTGAATGGCGACACATGGAACACTTTGTCGGCGCGCAATTCGGTGCCCAGTGTGGGGTGGTCCAGCAAGTAGCAATGGCGTTCACCAAAGGTGTTGTTGACTTCCACCACAATCGCCCGCAAGGCGCCGTTCTGGTCATTGGCTGCGCGGTGGCAATACCAGAAGCTAACCGGTTTGAAAGTGAATCCAAGTACCCGCGGATAGCAATGCAGCCAGACTTCGCCGTTGGCATCGTGAATGCCATTGTGCTGCAATAGCGCATCCAGCCACTCCAGGGCACCGCCAGCTTCGGGCCGCCGCCCATCGCCGTGGTCGGCATCGTGAAAGCTGATGAGATGGCGTTGATTGGGTTGCCACCCGCCTTCGGCCGGCCCCTGCGCCAGTGTTCGCATCGGCAAGCACAAAAAAAAGCTCGGGTAAGCAAAGCGGTGTCGTACCGGTCGCTGGCGTGCGTGCTGGACGTGTCCAAAGCCGATCAGTGCCTGGGCCTTCATGCGCCCACCCGGTGGTCTGCCAAGACCCGCTGCGCTGCGGCCACGCCCGCCTTGAACCCGTCCTCGTGAAAGCCATAACCCATCCAGGCACCGGCGTAATAACGCCCATGGGTCCCTTGCAAAGATGGCATCCTTGCCTGGGCCGCGATCGCTTCCAGGTCGAGCACCGGATGATCGTAATCAAACCTGCCCAGCACGTGGTCCTGGTGAATCGGCCGCACCGGATTGAGCGAAACCATTACCGGTTGTTGCCACGGTAGCGGTTGCAAGCGATTGATCCAGTAGTGCAGGCACACATGACCATTTTCCTGGGCCGCAGCGGGGGCGTGTTCGTAGTTCCAGGCCGACCACGCAGCCCGGCGTTGCGGCATCACCCCCGTGTCGGTGTGCAGCACGGCATGGTTGGGCTGAAATCGGATTGCCCCCAGCGTTCCCGTTTCGGCCGGGGTCGGCTGGGCCAGCATTTTGAGTGCCTGGTCGGCGTGGCTGGCAATAATCACTTTGTCAAAATGCGCCGAGCCCTGGTCGGTGTGCAGCACCACGCCGCCGGCTGCACCCGAGGCAAGACCGGTGTTCCAGTCGATGGTGCGAATGGGGGTGTTCAGATACGTATGCTCCAGCGCCGACACAATCCGCTCCACATAGGTGCGGGCACCGCCGTCGACGGTCAGCCACTGCGGTCGGTTGGTGATTTGCAGCAATCCGTGGTTGTGACAAAACCGAATCAGGGTGGCCACAGGGAACTGCAGCATTTGCGGTGTTGGGCAGCTCCAGATACAGGCCATCATGGGCAGCAGGTACCAGTTGCAAAACGCATCGCCAAAGCGGTGTGCGCGCAAAAAATCACCCATGGGTTGGCGCATTGCCGCATCGGCCCCTTGCGCCGCCAGTGCGGTGGTCAGTCGGTTAAAGCGCAACAAGTCATTCAGCATGCCCCAAAAGGCCGGTCGCAACAGGTTGCGGCGTTGCGCAAACACGGTGTTCAGGTTGCTTCCGCTCCACTCCAGCGCCGGTGCGCTTGCGCCAAAGTGCACTTGCGCCGAGAACGACATGTCCGACGGCGCCGTGGCCACGTCCAACTCTGCCAGCATTTTCAGCAACTGCGGGTACGTGCGCGGGTTCATAACCAAAAAACCCGTGTCGACGCCATGTGTTACCGGGCCCTCGGGCGCAGGCAGGGTGACGTCAACGGTGTGGGTGTGGCCACCAAAATAGCGACCGCTTTCAAAAAGATGAACCTCGGCTTGACCGCGCAGCGTGTGCGCAGCGGCCAAGCCGGCAATGCCAGAACCAACGACGGCAACCTTCAGTGCCATGCGAATACCCGAGAGCTGTGTAGTTTCATTTTTATACTAATCAGTCACAAATTGAACTGAACGTTATCATTTGCTACCGCTGATTCTTTACGGTCGCCCCTAAAACTACTTTCTGAATATGGTTAATACATCCACCGCACGCAGTTCCTTCAAGGAAAAAATGCTGCAAGCCCGCGAGGACGCCATCGTTCAGGCGGTCAATCGGCTGTTGGCAGAGCGTGGGTATGAAGCCATGACGGTGGATGCCGTTGCCGCAGAAGTAGGAATCGCCAAAGCCAGTTTGTATAAACATTTTCCGAGCAAGGAGGACTTGGCGGCGGCGGCCATGGTGCAAGTGGTCCGGCAGGTGCAGGCGTTCATGGATGCGCTACCCCCTGGGGACTCTTTTCTGGAGCGCCTGCAAGCGGTTGTGGCATGGGCAATGCGGGCCAAATTGGCCGGTGAGATGCCTTTTTTGCCGAGCCACAACTCCGCCTTGCGCGAAGCGTTGATGGCGCATTCCAACTATTTGGCTGGGCTCGCAGGGATTAGCGCCCAACTGACCGGCTGGATCATGGCGGCCCAGGCAGAAGGGCAGTTGCGCAGCAATTTGCCGCCTCAAGTGGTGCTATATACGCTCTACGCGCGGGCCTGTGATCCGGTGCTGGATTATCTGAAAATTGATGGTTTGTACACCGACGAGCAAATGATTCGCCTGGTGATGGCGACCTGTTTCGACGGACTGGCGGTGCCGCCGGTCGAGCGCGGCGGCATGGATTGAATAGAGCGCAAATTAACATTTGCGCCGGCCAAATTCGCTTGGATTTAACAGCCAATCGTGGATACTGCGCGAAGCTATGAGCATTTAGAATAAACCGGCCTCTCCGGGAGGGTGCTTCCCGGGCGGTATCAATGGATTTCTGACACATGATGAATGAGCCCCTGGCGCAGGAGCTGATAGACCGATTACCCAGTCCGCAAGGCGTTGCGCTGGCCATTCTGAACGCCTGCGCGAAAGAGGATGTATCGCTTGCGGATGTGTCCAAGTTGGTACAAACCGATCCGGCCCTGAGTGGGCGCTTGTTGGAACGCGCCAATGCCGCCAATACCGGTGGACGTCCGGTGGTGGCCATATCGCAAGCGGTGGGGCGCATGGGCTTGTCGGCGGTGAAACAACTCGCTCTGAGTTTTTCCCTGATTGACCATTACTCGCGCGGCAAATGTGCCGCGTTTGACTACGCCAACTTCTGGAGTTTTTCACTCTTGATGGGCGTTGCCATGAGTGAATTTGGCAGCCAGCAAAAACTCGGTTCGGCAGAAGAATTGTTTACCTGCGGCCTGCTATCCCAGGTCGGTCGATTGGCGCTGGCGACGGCCTATCCAGTTGAATACAGCGCACTGATTGCCACGGGTCTGGATGGCCAGGAGTTGGTCGAGCGTGAACGCGAGATACTGCATATTGATCATCTTTTCCTGGCGCAGGAAATGATGAAGCGGTGGGGTATCCCAGCGGTCTATGTGGATCCCGCTTACTGGCAGTACGATCCTTCGGCATCCAAATATCCGGAGCGATCCCGGGTATGGGATATGTGCCAGACCCTTTATTTGTCACGCAAGCTGGCGGCTTTTGGCCTGGCCCGCAAAGCCGAACAAACCGAGTTGGTCGGACCCTTAACGGAAGCCGCTTGCATGCTCGGTATTACCGCGGAAACGCTGGGTGGCAGGGTCGATTCGATTATCGCTGCATGGCAGGCTTGGGCCCATAAGCTCAATGTGCAAGCAAACCCGGTTGTGAATTTCGACAAAATTGTGGAAGACAACGCGACGCAAGGTCAACACGCCGAGGCCCAATGGCTGCGGGTGCTGGTGGTGGAAGATGATGTGCTGATGCGCAACTTGCTGGTCGGCTGGCTGCAAGACCACTGCCATCACACGGTTCAGATGGCAAGCGACGGCGAAGAGGCGTTGCGGATTGCCGTCGACTTCGCACCGCATGTGCTGATCACCGACTGGCGCATGCCCCGCATGGACGGACTGGCGCTCTGCAAGGCTTTGCGTTTGAGCGCCTGGGGCGTGAACATTTACGTAATGATGTTGACCAGTGCCGAGCACGACGCCGAACTCGAAGCGGCCTTTGAGTCGGGCGTTGACGACTTTATTGCCAAGCCGCCGAACTTGCGCGCCATGGCGGCCCGGTTGAAGGGGGCTTGGCGCTATGTGCGATTGCGCGAGTCGTCTGAGCGGGACGCAAAGCGTCTGACCGATATGGCCGCCGAGCTGGCGTTGACGAATCGCCGCCTGCAACTCGCAGCGCTGACCGATCCCCTGACCGGCTTGGCGAATCGCCGTGCCGGCTTGAATGCGCTGACCCAGGCCTGCAGCGCCGCACAACGCCGGGAACAACCGCTGACCCTGATCAGTTTTGATATCGACCATTTCAAACTGATTAATGACCGCTTGGGCCATGCGGCGGGCGACGCCGTTTTGCAAATGCTGGCGAAATCCCTGACCACGGCATCGCGCAAAGAGGACACGGTGTGCCGTTGGGGCGGAGAAGAGTTTTTGTTGATCTCGCCGAATGTGACATTGGCCGAAGGCATCAAAGCTGCTGATCGCTTGCGGGCGCTGATTGGCGGCCTGGATCTGCTGGTGGCGGGTACCCGGGTTCCGGTGACGGTGAGCTTGGGCGTGGTCACTTGGGTTCCAGGTGGCGTTACGCAAGACGAGTTGCTGTCGCAAGTAGACCAGGCGTTGTATGCCGCCAAAGACGCCGGGCGCAATTGCCTCTGCGTTTACAACAATGGCCAAGTGCGGGTATACCAAACGCCAGCGCCTGCCTGAGTTCCATGTGATTTTCCGCGCACACCCTGGTTTGCCCCGCCACAGGGCAATGTGCGCTGAGCCTGGCGTGCGCAAATGCGATATTTGCGAGAACGTGGCACCATCCAGGGTGTCAATTACCACGCGGAGGTCGAGTGTTTTTACGCCAACCCGAAGTCCTGATTATTGACGCGCAGCGCGACCTCAGCGCGGTGTTAATGCCCCATTTGCAAAGCCTGAGTATGGGACTCATGGTCGCGCTGAGCGTGCGGGCAGGCCAGCGACAAGCAAACGAGGGCCTGCCCGATCTCATTTTTCTCAACTGGACAACCGACGAGGCCGCCGCAGGGAGCCGGCTGCTTCGACAAAACCCGGCGACCGCGCATATTCCAATCATTGCGCTGCTGGTCGCGCCGACGCCGGCAGAGCGCAGTCGGGCCATGGCCGATGGCGCGATCACCAGTTTGGACTTGCCGCTGGATTTGAAAGCCGTGAGTGCCGCTATTTTTTCCCACATCGCGTTGCAACTGCGGTTGAGTGGCACCAATGCCTGGCAGCGCTCGGCGTGCGTAATGTCGGTAACGCAAGCAATAGCGGAGCTGCAAATTGCCGAGCGCCAAGGCGGACATGCCTTGGCTGTGCAATGTCAAAAGCAGCTCGCGGTCGGGGCTTTGCAAGCGGTGTTTGTGGAGCATCTGGGCATGTCGATTGCCGCTTTCGCCAACCGCTTGTGTCTCGTCCATGCCAATGAGCGGCTGCGTTCGAGTGGTTTGTCGGTGGACGCCATCGCGCAAGCTGCAGGTTATTCTGACCCAGACGCATTTGCAGCAGCCTATCGCGCATGTTTTGGAATTGACCTGGCGGACGCCCCCAGGATACCAACCTGATTTTTTGTCAGGCCTTTTAA
>Ga0228698_1000146_pt1 | contig 65672 bp, 63 predicted proteins | sample McNCre117_Aug_MG_FD_178015 | JGI IMG/M metagenome (GOLD analysis project Ga0228698, IMG submission 178015) | Freshwater microbial communities from McNutts Creek, Athens, Georgia, United States - 1-17_Aug_MG | ecosystem: Environmental > Aquatic > Freshwater > Creek | place: USA: Georgia...
GCGGGCCGAATCGCGATCACTTCAGCTTCACTTCCTTGTACAGGACGTGCTTGCGGGCCTTCGGATCGAACTTCATGAATTCGAGCTTTTCGGGCGTCGTCTTCTTGTTCTTGGCCGTGGTGTAGAAATGACCGGTCCCCGCAGTGGATTCCAGCTTGATCTTTTCGCGTCCGCCTTTGGCTGCCATGGTGAGTTACCTCCGGATCACAGTTCGCCGCGGGCACGCAGGTCGGCGACGACCTGATCGATGCCCACCTTGTCGATCAGACGCAGAGCCGCGTTGGAAATGCGCAGGCGCACCCAGCGGTTCTCGGTCTCGAGCCAGAAGCGACGGTACTGCAGGTTCGGCAGGAAGCGACGCTTCGTTTTGTTGTTGGCGTGGGAGACGTTGTTCCCCACCATCGGGCGCTTGCCCGTGACTTGACAGACGCGTGCCATGACGCTTCTCCAGACTGATTTCGATGCGATCCACAGAGCAGGCGAGGGAGCCGGACCCGTCGGTGACCCCGTTGGCGCAAGGCCTGCCGGGGGCCGACGCTGACCGCCTGGAAAGGCGTTCCGTTCGACTTGCCTGTTTTGCCTGATGTGAATCCCTCCGGAAAGCGCGGGCGCTCCCGGGACCAATTGCGGCAAAACTCAGATTATAGCCAGTGATCGAGGCGGCTCACAAGTCGCGCTCCGGTGCCGGTTTCCGGAGTGCCCTCAGGCGCCACCCTGCTCCAGGAAGCGTTGGGCGTCCAGGGCGGCCATGCAGCCGGTGCCGGCGCTGGTGATGGCCTGGCGATAGATGTGGTCCTGCACGTCGCCGGCGGCGAAGATGCCCGGCACGCTGGTCATCGTCGCGAAGCCGTTGGCGCCGCCGCGCGTGGCGAGGTAGCCGTCCTTCATCTCCAGTTGGCCCTGGAAGATGTCGGTGTTCGGATGGTGGCCGATGGCGATGAAGCAGCCGCGCACCGTCACGTCCTTGGTGCTGCCGTCGGCTGTGCTCTTCAGGCGCACGCCGGTCACGCCGCTCTTGTCGCCCAGCACCTCGTCGAGCGTCTGGAACAGGTGCAGCTCCATCTTGCCGGCCGCGACCTTCTCGTGCAGCTTGTCGATCATGATCGCCTCGGCGCGGAACTTGTCGCGGCGGTGGATCAGGTGCACCTTCGAGGCGATGTTGCTCAGGTAGAGCGCTTCCTCGACGGCGGTGTTGCCGCCACCGACCACGCAGACCTCGTCGCCGCGGTAGAAAAAGCCGTCGCAGGTGGCGCAGCCGCTGACCCCGCGGCCCATGAAGGCCTGCTCCGACGGCAGGCCCAGGTACTTGGCGCTGGCGCCGGTGGCGATGATCAAAGTGTCACAGGTGTAAACAGCTGAATCACCGCGCAACTCGAAGGGGCGGCGCGAGAAGTCCACCGACTGGATGTGGTCGTACACCATCTCGGTCTTGAAACGCTCGGCGTGCTGCTGAAAGCGCTGCATCAGGTCCGGGCCCATGACGCCACTGACGTCGGCGGGCCAGTTGTCCACTTCGGTGGTGGTCATCAGCTGCCCACCCTGGGCCATACCGGTGACCAGCAGCGGTTGCAAATTGGCGCGTGCCGCATAGATCGCGGCGGTGTAACCGGCCGGGCCCGAACCCAGGATGAGGACGCGGGCGTGGCGGGAGGGGGAGGGGGTAGAGGCGGTCATGGCGTGAGAAGCTGGGCGTGTTTTCCAGTTCCGGAGCCCGCCCTGTTCATTTCGGCGGTGCTTCGGTTAGAGTGCACGACACATCGGGATGTCATGGGAAAGTGACGCGCAGCTTACCCGTTGTGCCCAGGCACGTCGTCGCCATTGGTTACCGGGGGAGCCTGGCGGCGGGCACACTGTCCGACAGTCATCCGACCGATTTGCCACCCTAGAACAACCACCCAAGCAGGAGCGCCCTCGATGGCCATGCTTTCGAATCTCGATCTGATCCGGCGCGTGCCGCTGTTTTCGATGCTCACCAATGAGCAAGGCCAGACCATCGCCGACGGCGTCGTCAAGCGGCGCTATCGGCGCGGGGAAATCATCGTCGAGCAGGGGCGCAAGTCCGACGCGCTGTTCATTCTGTTGTCTGGGCGTGCCCGCGTCATCACCTCGGATGCGCGGGGGCGCGAGGTCATCCTGGCGGTGCTGGAAGCCGGCGACTACCTGGGCGAAATGAGCCTGATCGACGGCGAGCCGCACTCCGCCACGGTGCGCGCCGAGGTGCAGACCGACGTGCTGGTGCTGGGCCGCAATGAGTTTGGCGCCTGCCTGCCCGAGGCCTCCAGCCTGAGCTACGCCATCCTGCGCGGCCTGGTGGCCCGCCTGCGCAACGCCGACCGCCAGATCGAGTCGCTCGCGCTGCTGGACGTCTATGGCCGCGTCGCCCGCGCGCTGCTGGACATGGCCACCGAGGAAGAGGGCCAGCGCATCATCCGCAGCAAGGTCTCCCGCCAGGATCTGGCCAAGGTCGTCGGCGCCTCGCGCGAAATGGTCAGCCGGGTCATGAAGGACCTGGAAGAGCGCGGCCTGATCGAGACGCAGGAAAACGGCTGGGTCGTCCTCACCGACCGACTGGCCGCCCGCTGAGCCTCGGCGGTCCGCCGCCTGCGGACCCAGCGACAAAGCCCGGTGTCCACCGGGCTTTGTCGTTTCAGGCGTTGGGGTAAGGCCGCCTCACTCCGGCCGGCGCCCGCCGGTCTGACGCGTCAGCTCATCGGCCTGGCGCCGCAGCGCGCGGGCGACGGCGCCTTCCGGATTCACGTCGAGCCGGGCGCTGTGCCCGATCGCGGTGAGCGCCACCACGATGCGCCCGTTGGCGTCGAACACCGGTGCCGCCAGCGCGCTGACGCCGGCCACCGCCTCGTCGACCACGCTGCCCAGGCCGCTGGCGCGCACGCGCTGCAGCTCGCGCTCGAAGCCGGCGTCCAGCCCCTCGGCCGGCTGGCCCGGCGTGGCGGGCAGTGCCGCGGGGCGGTCCGGCTGGCGAAAGCGCTCGGTCGCCGCCGCCCAGGCCGCTTCGGCCGCCAGCGCGGCCTCCACCGTGGCGCGCGGCAGGTAGGCGGCGAAGACCCGGCCCGTCGCAGTGCCGCGCAGGCTCATCACCATGCCGTGGCGCATCGCCACGTGCACCGGCGAGGGGGCGTACTCGATGCGCACCACCGCCGGGCCGCGGTTGCCCCACACCGCCAGCGCCACCGTTTGCCCCAGCTCCACCGCCAGGTCGGCGATGCGCTCGCTGGCCAGCCGCAGCGGGTCGAACTGCTGCAGGCTGATCAGCCCCAGCTGCAGCGCCAGCGGCCCCAGCCCATAGTGGCCGCTGCTGGCCTGCTGCTCGATCAGCCCCAGCTTCACGAAGCTCACCAGGTAGGGGTGGGCCTTGGCCGGCGCCATGCCGGCCTCGCGCGCCAGGTCCTTCAGCGCCATGGGGGCCCCATGACCGACCAGCGCCAGCAGCAGCTGGCCGCCCACTTCCACGCTCTGGATGCCGCGCTGCAGGCGGGCGGCGCCGCTCTCGTCGCCGTCGCCTCGGCGTTCGACCATCGGGGATTCGGACATGCGGTGAATCGGGGGCAGGCGTGAGGACCTGATTAGACAATGTTGAATGAGTTGATTATCATCCGAATCAAGTTAGACATGGTTGAACCGATTCGTTGATTGGGGGCCGTGTCGCTGATCCACCGAGGAGCCGCCGATGAACGCACCGACCAAGACCTTCGCTTCCGCCGCCGACCTGGAGGAGAAGAAGGTCAGCTTCGAGAAGCTGTCCGACCACGCCTACGCCTACACCGCCGAGGGCGACCCGAACACCGGCATCGTGATCGGCGACGACGCGGTGATGGTGATCGACACCCAGGCCACGCCGGTGATGGCGCAGGACGTGATCCGCCGCATCCGCGAGGTCACCGACAAGCCGATCAAGTACGTCTGCCTGAGCCACTACCACGCGGTGCGGGTGCTGGGTGCCGCCGCCTACGAGCCCGAGCACATCATCGCCAGCCAGGACACCTGGGACCTGATCGTCGAGCGCGGTGAGCAGGACAAGGCCAGCGAGATCGGCCGCTTCCCGCGCCTGTTCCGCAACGTCGAGAGCGTGCCCGCCGGCCTGACCTGGCCGACCCTGACCTTCAGCGGCAAGATGACGCTGTGGCTGGGCAAGCTGGAAGTCCAGATCCTGCAGCTCGGCCGCGGCCACACCAAGGGCGATACGGTGGTCTGGCTGCCGCAGGACCGCGTGCTGTTCTCCGGCGACCTGGTCGAGTTCGACGCCACCCCGTACGCCGGCGACGCCTACTTCCAGGACTGGCCGCAGACGCTGCAGAACATCGCGGCGCTCAAGCCCGAGAAACTGGTGCCCGGCCGCGGCCCCGCCCTGAAGACCGAGGCCGAGGTCCAGGCCGGCCTGGACGGCACGCGTGCCTTCGTCAGCGAGCTCTTCGCCAGCGTCAAGGCCGGCGCCGCCGAGGGCAAGGCCCTGCGCGCGGTCTACGAAGAGACCTTCGCCAAGCTGCAGCCGAAATACGGCCAGTGGGTGATCTTCAACCACTGCATGCCGTTTGACGTCACCCGCGCCTACGACGAGGCCACCCAGTTCCCCGATCCGCGCATCTGGACCGCCGAGCGCGACGTGCAGATGTGGCAGGCCTTGGAAGGCTGAGCGGCCATGGCGATCGACGCAACCCATGACCCGGCCCTGACCAGCTGGGTGGCCTCCGCCCAGGCGGCGGGCAGCGACTTCCCGATCCAGAACCTGCCCTTCGGCCGCATCCGCCGGGCCGGGTCTGCCGAGCCCTGGCGCATCGGCGTGGCCATCGGCGACCAGGTACTGGACCTGGCCGCTGCGGCTCAGGCTGGCGGCTGGTCCGCCGAGGTCGCCGCGCTGCTCGTGCCGCTGGCCGCTGGCGACTTGAACGCCGTGATGGCCCAGGGCAGCGGCGCGCGCCGTGCGCTGCGCAGCGCCCTGCAGGCCGCGCTGAAGACGGGCAGCGCCCAGCAAGCGGCGCTGACGGCCTGCCTGATCGCGCAGGCCGAGGTCGAGTTCAGCCTGCCCTGCACGGTGCAGGACTACACCGACTTCTACACCGGCATCCACCACGCCACCGCGGTGGGCAAGCTGTTCCGGCCGGACAACCCGCTGCTGCCCAACTACAAGTGGGTGCCCATCGGCTACCACGGCCGGGCCTCCTCGCTGGTGGTCAGCGGCACGCCGATCCGCCGGCCCAACGGCCAGTTCAAGCTGCCGGGCACGCCTGAGGGCGCGGCACCCGACTTCGGCCCCTGCCGCCGGCTGGACTACGAGCTGGAGCTGGGCGCCTACGTCGGCCGTGCCAACGCGCTGGGCGAGCCGGTGCCGATTGCTGAGGCCGAGGAGCACCTCTTCGGCCTCGGCCTGTTCAACGACTGGTCGGCGCGCGACCTGCAGGCCTGGGAGTACCAGCCGCTGGGGCCCTTCCTGGCCAAGAACTTCGGCAGCACCGTCTCGCCCTGGATCGTCACGATGGAGGCGCTGGCGCCCTTCCGCCAGCCCTTCATCCGGCCCGAAGGCGACCCGCAGCCGCTGCCCTACCTGGACTCGGCGGCCAACCGCGAGGCCGGCGCCTTCGACATCCAGCTGCAGGTGCGCCTGCAGACGGCCAGGATGCGCGAGGCCGGCGAGCCCGCAGTGGCGCTGATGCAGTCCAACTTCCGCGACTCGTACTGGACGTTGGCGCAGCTGATCGCGCACCACACCGTCAACGGCTGCAACCTCAACCCCGGTGACCTGCTGGGCAGCGGCACGCAGTCCGGCCCGCAGCCGGGGCAGGGCGGCTCGCTGCTGGAGCTGACGAACGGCGGCAAGCAGCCCATCACGCTGCCCAACGGCGAGACGCGCACCTTCCTGCAGGACGGCGACCGCGTCGAGCTGCACGCCTGGTGCGAGCGCGAGGGTGCGGTGCGCATTGGCTTCGGTGCCTGCGCCGGGGCGATCCTGCCGGCGCCCTGAGCGGTCGGCCCCCTCGGGCACTTTGACACACCCCGCTGCTTCGGGGAACGAAGCAGGGCCGCCGCCCTCCAAGCCGGGATCGTGCGTTCGTCCACAATCCTGGCATGACCCATTCGTTCGGCACGCTGCGGGGTGCAGCGGCATCTTCTTCTGAACCGGCTTCGGGCGCCGCGGCGCCGGGCGGCGGGCTGGCGCGGTTGCTGACGCGCTGGCGCCTGCAGCTGGGCATGGCCGTGGGCGTCGCGCTGGGGCTGTTCTGGCTGGTGGCGATGCTCAGCCACCAAGCCGGGGACGCGGCGTTCTCCACCTCGGGCGACGGTCAGGCGCTGCACAACCGCGCCGGGCTGCTGGGCGCCTGGGTGTCGGACCTGTCCTACGTGCTTTTTGGCGGCTCGGTCTGGTGGTGCCTGCTGGCGGCGCTGCGTTCCTGGCTGGCCACGCTGGCGCAGCTGCTGCGCAGTGACCCGGATGGCACGCTGCCACGCGACGCGCAGGGCCCCGTCTTCTGGCGCCCGCGCTGGATGCCCTGGGTGGGCCTGGCGCTGCTGCTGATGGCCAGCTGCACGCTGGAGTGGACGCGGCTGTACCGCTTCGAGCCGCTGTGGCCGGGGGCGCACGCCGGCGGCGTGATCGGCGCGATGCTGGGGCCGGTGTCGATGAAGTGGCTGGGCTTTGTCGGCAGCGGCGTGGTCTGGATCGTCGTGCTGCTGCTGGGCATGGCCTGGGCGCTGCGCTTTTCCTGGCTGGGGCTGGCCGAATCGATCGGGGGCTGGTTCGACGGGGTGCGTGAGCGCCGCATCGAGAGCCGCGAGCGCGCCGAGGACCAGCGCATCGGTGAGCGCGCGCAGCGCGAGCGCGAGCGCGTGGTCCAGGTGGAACGGCAGTTTGCCGAGACGCAGCACCCGCAGCCGCTGGTGATCGACCCGCCGCTGCCGCCGTCGTTCCCGTCGTCCTTCTCATCCGCCCCGGCGTCCGTTCCCGCGTCCTTCCCCGCGCCGGTGCGCGCGGCCGAGCCGCCGCCGCTGCCGTCCACGCGCGGGGTCAAGGAGCGCCAGCAGCCGCTGTTCGTGGATCTGGACAACACGCGGCTGCCGCAGGTGGACCTGCTCGATGCGGTGCCCCCGCGCGTCGAGACGGTGACGCCCGAGTCGCTGGAGATGACCAGCCGGCTGGTGGAGAAGAAGCTCAAGGACTTCGGCGTCGAGGTGCGCGTGGTGGCGGCCCACCCGGGCCCGGTGATCACGCGTTACGAGATCGAGCCGGCCACGGGCGTGAAGGGCTCGCAGGTGGTCGGGCTGGCCAAGGACCTGGCGCGTTCGCTCAGCCTGGTGTCGATCCGCGTGGTCGAGACGATTCCCGGCAAGAACTGCATGGCCCTCGAATTGCCCAACGCGCGCCGGCAGATGATCCGCCTGTCCGAGATCCTGGGCTCGCAGGTCTACCACGAGGCCGCGTCGATGCTGACCATCGGCCTGGGCAAGGACATCGTGGGGGCGCCGGTGGTGGCCGACCTGGCCAAGATGCCCCACGTGCTGGTGGCCGGCACCACGGGCTCGGGCAAGTCGGTGGGCATCAACGCGATGATCCTCAGCCTGGTCTACAAGGCCGAGGCCCGCGACGTGCGGCTGATCCTGATCGACCCGAAGATGCTCGAAATGAGCATGTACGAGGGCATCCCGCACCTGCTCGCGCCGGTGGTCACCGACATGAAGCAGGCCGGCAACGCGCTGACCTGGTGCGTGGGTGAGATGGAGCGGCGCTACAAGCTCATGAGCAAGCTGGGCGTGCGCAACCTGGCCGGCTACAACAAGAAGCTGGCCGAGGCCAAGGAGCGCGGCGAGCTGATCCCCAACCCCTTCAGCCTGACGCCGGAAGAGCCCGAGCCGCTGGACCGCCTGCCGCACATCGTGGTGGTGATCGACGAGCTGGCCGACCTGATGATGGTCGTGGGCAAGAAGATCGAGGAGCTGATCGCCCGCCTGGCGCAGAAGGCGCGCGCCTCGGGCATCCACCTCATCCTGGCCACCCAGCGCCCCAGCGTGGACGTGATCACCGGCCTGATCAAGGCCAACATCCCGACGCGCATCGCCTTCCAGGTCAGCAGCAAGATCGACAGCCGCACCATCCTCGACCAGATGGGCGCCGAGGCGCTGCTCGGCCAGGGCGACATGCTCTACCTCGCGCCCGGCACCGGCCTGCCCACGCGGGTGCACGGCGCCTTCGTCAGCGACGAGGAGGTGCACCGCGTGGTGGACTACCTCAAGACCCAGGGCGAGCCGGACTACATCGAGGGCATCCTCGAGGGCGGCGTGCTCGACGGCGACGAGGCCAACGACACCAACGCCGAGGGCGGTGGCGGCGACGCCGAGGCCGACCCGATGTACGACCAGGCGGTGGCCGTGGTGCTGCAGCAGCGCCGCGCCTCGATCTCGCTGGTGCAGCGGCACCTGCGCATCGGCTACAACCGCGCCGCCCGCCTGCTCGACCAGATGGAGAAGGCCGGGCTGGTGTCCGGCATGGCCACCAACGGCAACCGGGACATCCTGGTGCCGCCCCGTGCCCCCGAATGATTGTTCAATGACCGATGGGTGAGCATGCGCTCACTGTCGACGATTCCCCCATGATTCCTTTGATCTCTCGCCGCTCGCTGATCGCCTCCTGGACGCTGGCCCTGGCCGGCGGCCTCGGCTGCGGCCTGGCCCGTGCCGACGCCGTCGACGCGCTGCGCAGCTTCGTCAAGGAGGTGCAGTCCGGCCGTGGCGCCTTCACCCAGGTGGTCACCGCGCCCGACGGCGCGAAGAAGAAGAGCTCCAGCGGCAGCTTCGAATTCCTGCGCCCCAACCGCTTCCGCTTCGACTACAGCAAGCCCTACGAGCAGCAGATCGTCGCCGACGGCGCGCAGGTCTGGCTCTTCGACGTCGACCTCAACCAGGTCACGGTGCGCCCCTACGACCAGGCCCTGGGCAGCACGCCCGCGGCCCTGCTGGCCGGGGGCAACCTGGAGCGCGACTTCACCCTCAGCGCCGAGCCCGACGCCGGCGGCCTGCAGTGGGTGCAGGCGCTGCCCAAGGTCAAGGAGGGCAGCATCCGCGCGCTGCGCGTGGGTTTCAAGGGTCGCGAGCTGGCGGCCTTCGAGATCACCGACGCCTTCGGCCAGCGCTCGCGGCTGGACTTCGCCCGCTTCGAGGCCCAGGTGCCGCTGGCCGCCACGCGCTTCAAGTTCACGCCGCCCGCGGGGGTGGACGTGCTCAAGCAGTGAGCGCGTGGGCCGGATCGTCACGCCCCGTTGGCGGGTGAGCGCGCGGTGATCGACGATCTGTTTGGCTCGGCCCCCGCGGCCGAGGCGCGCTCGACCGGCGTCGCGGCCGCCCCCATCGCCAACATCGCCACCGACGCCCACGCGCCACTGGCCGAGCGCCTGCGCCCGCGCACGCTCGACGAGGTGATCGGTCAGCACACGCTGCTCGACGCCGGCAAGCCGCTGCGCGTGGCCTTCGAGTCCGGCCGGCCGCATTCGATGATCCTCTGGGGCCCGCCGGGCGTGGGCAAGACCACGCTGGCGCGGCTGATGGCCGACGCCTTCGACGCCGAGTTCGTGCAGATCTCCGCGGTGCTTGGCGGCGTCAAGGACATCCGCGAGGCGGTGGACCGCGCCCGCCTGGCGCAGGCCCAGGGGCGGCGCTGCATCGTCTTCGTCGACGAGGTGCACCGTTTCAACAAGGCACAGCAGGACGCCTTCCTGCCCCACGTTGAATCAGGCCTGTTCACCTTCATCGGGGCCACCACCGAGAATCCCTCCTTCGAGGTGAACTCGGCGCTGCTGTCGCGCGCGACGGTGCATGTGCTGCAGCCGATCTCGGAAGACGACCTGCAGGGCCTGCTGCAGCGCGCCAGCCAGGCGCTGGAGGCGGTGGCGCCGCAGCCCGGCGCGGCGCAGCGGCTGATCGCCTACGCCGACGGCGACGCGCGCCGCCTGCTCAACACCTACGAGAACGTGGTGCGCATGGTCGGGCCCCAGGCGCCCATCGATGAGGCCACGCTGGAGCGCTGCCTGGGCGCGCAGCTGCGCCGCTACGACAAGGGCGGCGAGCAGTTCTACGACACGATCTCCGCGCTGCACAAGTCGGTGCGCGGCAGCAACCCGGACGCCGCGCTGTACTGGCTGCTGCGCATGCTCGACGGCGGCGTGGACGCGCGCTACATCACCCGCCGGCTGATCCGCATGGCCACCGAGGACATTGGCCTGGCTGACCCGCGCGCCCTGCGCCTGTGCCTGGACGCGGCCGAAACCTACGAGCGTCTGGGCTCGCCCGAGGGCGAACTGGCGCTGGCCGAGGCGGTGGTCTTCCTGGCGGTGGCGCCCAAGTCCAACGCCGTCTACACCGCCTACAAGGCCGCGCGGGCCTTCATCCAGCAAGACGGCACGCGGCCGGTGCCGCTGCACCTGCGCAACGCGCCGACGAAGCTGATGAAGTCGCTCGACTACGGCCGCGACTACCGCTACGCCCACGACGAGGCCGACGGCTACGCGGCCGGCGAGCGCTACTTCCCCGACGCGCTGGACCCGCCGCCGCAGTTCTACGCGCCGGTGCCGCGCGGGCTGGAGATCAAGATCGGCGACAAGCTGGCGCAGCTGCGCGCGCGCGACGCCGCGGCACGGGCCGGGTCGGGCCCGGAGAGCGATCCGGACGCCCCTCAGAGCACGTAGCCGCGCCGCTTGAGCACCGAGCGCAGCGCGAACATCGAGCGGATGCGCGCCACGTGCGGGAAGGCCGCCAGGTGCTTGCGGTGGATGCGCTCGTAGTCCTCGGTGTTGGCCACCGCCACGCGCAGCAGGTAGTCGGCGGTGCCCGACATCAGGTGGCACTCCAGGATGTCCGGGCAGGCCTGCACCGCGCGTTCGAAGGCGTCCAGCGCCGCGTCGCGCTGGCTGTTGAGCGTGATCTCGATGAACACCGTCGTCGGCTTGCCGATCGCGCGTGGGTTGAGCACGGCGCCGTAGCCGTCGATCACGCCGGCCTCTTCCAGCCGCTGCAGCCGGCGCAGGCAGCCCGAGGCGGAGAGGTGCACGCGCTCGGCCAGTTCGGCGTTGGTGATGCGCCCCTCGGCCTGCAGCAGGGTGAGGATCTGGCGGTCGGTGCGATCAAGTTCCATGCGTCGTTTCCAGGTGGTGGTGCAGAGTCTGCGGCGGTTGTTCAAATTGTGAGGGGAAAGTTGCTGCTTCGAGGGTTCCGGAGGGGCGATCTGCGCACGAAGTTCAGCGCCGATCCCCGCAAGATTCGGGCGTTCGATCAGCGGTTTTCGAGCGGCCGCAAGCCCTTCAACCTTTCCGACGGAGTCCTTTCATGCGCATCGGCGTCCCCACCGAAATCAAGAACCACGAGTACCGCGTTGGCCTCACGCCGGCTTCGGTGCGTGAACTCACCCACGCCGGCCACACGGTGGCGGTGCAGGCCGGCGCCGGCCTGGGCATCGGCTGCGTCGATGCCGACTACGTCGCCGCGGGGGCGGCGGTGCTGGCCGACGCGCCGGCCGTGTTCGAGTGGGCCGAGATGATCGTCAAGGTCAAGGAGCCGCAGCCGCAGGAGTGCCGCATGCTGCGCCGCGGCCAGCTGCTGTTCACCTACCTGCACCTGGCGCCGGACCCGCAGCAGGCCGAGGGCCTGCTGGCCAGCGGCTGCACCGCGATCGCCTACGAGACCATCACCGACGCGCGTGGCGGCCTGCCGCTGCTGGCGCCGATGAGCGAGGTGGCCGGGCGCATGGCGGTGCAGGTCGGTGCGGTGGCGCTGCAGAAGGCCAACGGCGGGCGCGGCGTGCTGCTGGGCGGCGTGCCGGGCGTGGCGCCGGGCAAGGTCTGCGTGATCGGCGGCGGTGTGGTGGGCACCCACGCGGCGCGCATGGCCATGGGCCTGGGCGCCGAGGTGACGGTGCTGGACCGCTCGCTGCCGCGGCTGCGCCAGCTCGACGAGGCCTTCGGCGGCCGGCTGCACACCGTCTGCGCGACGCTGGACGCCACCGAGGCGGCGGTGCTGGACGCCGACCTGGTGGTCGGTGCGGTGCTGGTGCCCGGCGCTGCGGCGCCCAAGCTGATCCGCCGCGAACAGCTCTCTCGCATGAAGCCGGGCGCGGTGATCGTCGACGTGGCGATCGACCAGGGCGGTTGCTTCGAGACCTCGCGCGCCACCACGCACGCCGAGCCGACCTACGTGGTCGACGGCATCGTCCACTACTGCGTGGCCAACATGCCCGGCGCGGTGCCGCGCACCTCGACCTTCGCGCTCAACAACGCGACGCTGCCCTTCGTGCTGGCGCTGGCCGGCCAGGGCTGGCGCGAGGCCTGCCGAGCCGACGCGCACCTGCGCGAAGGCCTGACGGTGCACGACGGCGCGATCGTTCACCCGGTGGTGGCCGAAGGCCTGGGCCGCCCCTGCGCCGACGTGGCTGCGCTGCTGGCCTGAGCGCCGCGGTCGGTTCGGCCGACCGCCCCGGCGCGGTGCTCCTCGTGCGCCGCCGCCCCATCGGGTCGGGTCTGTTGCGTCGATGCCGCAGACCCGAACGTGAAACTCCTGCCGCCTTGATGCCCGTCGAAGGGCGGGCATGCCCCACAACCGTGCGGAAAACACGCATCGGTGCGTGTGTAACGGGCCTCTACAATCCGCCCCGCTTCGCCCACCCTTGGTTTTTGATGGTGGGCGGCAGGTGGGGCGCGGTCCGCGTTTCACCTCGATGCCGTGCAAGTGGCACGACCATTGCTTAAAAAGGCACGCGGCGGCCACGAGCCTGCTCGTGCTGTGTGGTGCGAGGCTCAACCGGACTCGCCCGAGGAGACCCTAGGATGGATGTTTTTGTACAGCAGGTCATCAACGGCCTGGTGCTGGGCAGCATGTATGCGCTGGTGGCACTGGGCTACACGATGGTCTACGGGATCATCAGCTTGATCAATTTCGCCCACGGCGAGGTCCTGATGGTGGGGGCGATGGTGGCCTGGACGGTCGCCACCGCGGTTCCTGCCGGGGCCATGCCCGGCTGGCTGCTGATGATCGTGGCCACCGCGATCGCCATGGTGGCCTGCGCGGCGTTGAACTTCGCGATCGAGAAGATCGCCTACCGGCCGCTGCGCAGTGCGCCGCGTCTGGCCCCGCTGATCACCGCGATGGGCATGAGTCTGCTGCTGCAGACGCTGGCGATGATCGTCTGGAAGCCCAATCCCAAACCCTTCCCGCAGCTGCTGCCGGCCGAGGTGTTCTTTCTCTGGGAAGACGGTCCGGTGATCACGGTGACCCAGGTGGTGATCCTGGTCGTCACCGGCATCTCGCTGAGCGGCCTGCTGTGGCTGGTCAACCGCACGAAGCTGGGCCGCGCGATGCGCGCCACGGCCGAGAACCCGCGCGTGGCCGGCCTGATGGGCGTGCGCCCTGACCACGTGATCTCCGCCACCTTCATCATCGGCGCCGCGCTGGCGGCGATCGCCGGGGTGATGTGGGCCGCCAACTACGGCACCGTGCAGCACTCGATGGGCTTCCTGCCCGGCCTGAAGGCCTTCACCGCGGCGGTGTTCGGCGGCATCGGCAACCTCACCGGCGCGATGGTCGGCGGCGTGCTGCTGGGCCTGATCGAGGCCATCGGCGCGGGTTACCTGGGCGAGCTGACCGGCGGCGTGTTTGGCAGCCACTACGTCGAGATCTTCGCCTTCGTCGTGCTGATCCTCGTGCTGACCCTGCGCCCCTCGGGCCTGATGGGTGAGCGTGTGGCCGATCGCGCCTGAGTCGGGAGGACGGACCATCATGACTTCCAAGAAGAACCAGATCGTCGTCTTCCTGATCGCGGCGGTGGCCCTGCTGGTGCTGCCGCTGGCGGTGGCGCAGTTCGGCCAGGGCTGGGTGCGCATCATGTCGCTGGCCATGCTCTACGTGCTGCTGTCGCTGGGCCTGAACATCGTCGTCGGCTACGCCGGTCTGCTCGACCTGGGCTACGTCGCCTTCTACGCGGTGGGGGCCTACCTCTACGCGCTGCTGGCGTCGCCGCACCTGCTGGAGAACTTCGAGTCGATCCGCACGGCCTTCCCGAACGGCCTGCACATGCCGATCTGGGTCGTGATTCCGCTGGCCGCGGCGATCGCGGCGCTGGCCGGCGTGCTGCTGGGCGCGCCGACGCTGAAGCTGCGCGGCGACTACCTGGCCATCGTCACGCTGGGCTTCGGCGAAATCATCCGGGTGTTCATGAACAACCTGGAGCAGCCGATCAACATCACCAACGGTCCGCGCGGCATCAGCCAGATCGACCCGTTGACGATCGCCGGCGTGAACTTCGGCAAGCCGCTGGAGCTCTTCGGCCTGTCGATCCCGTCGGTGGCGCTGTACTACTACCTGTTCCTCGCCCTGGTCGTGGGCAGCGTGGTGATCTGCCACCGCCTGGAGAACTCGCGCATCGGCCGCGCCTGGATGGCCATCCGTGAAGACGAGATCGCCGCCAAGGCGATGGGCCTGAACACCCGCAACCTCAAGCTGCTGGCCTTCGGCATGGGTGCGACCTTCGGTGGCGTCTCGGGCTCGATGTTCGCGTCCTTCCAGGGCTTCATCTCCCCCGAGTCCTTCACGCTGATGGAGTCGGTGATGATCGTGGCGATGGTGGTGCTGGGCGGCATCGGCCACATCCCGGGCGTGATCCTGGGCGCGCTGATGCTGGCGGCCCTGCCAGAGGTGCTGCGCTACGTTGCCGGCGACGTGCAGAACCTCACCGGCGGTCGCATCGACGCCGCCATCCTGCGCCAGCTGCTGATCGCGCTGGCGATGATCACCGTGATGCTGCTGCGTCCGCGCGGCCTGTGGCCTTCGCCCGAGCACGGCAAGGGCGCTGTCGCAGTCAAGTGAGCAGGGAGCACGCAGCATGAGCCAATCCGACATCGTCCTGCAGGTGCAGGGCGTTTCCAAGCGCTTCGGCGGTCTGCAGGCCCTGCAGGACGTGGGCATCACGATCCGCAAGGGTCAGGTCTACGGCCTGATCGGCCCCAACGGCGCCGGCAAGACGACCTTCTTCAACGTCATCACCGGGCTGTACACGCCCGATGGCGGCAGCTTCGAGCTCGGCGGCGCGCCCTACACGCCCACCGCAGTGCACGAGGTGGCGGCCGCGGGCATCGCGCGCACCTTCCAGAACATCCGCCTCTTCCCCGAGATGACGGCGCTGGAGAACGTGATGGTGGGGCGCCACGTGCGCACCTCGTCGGGCCTGATCGGCGCGGTGTTCCGCACCAGCTCGTTCAAGGCCGAGGAGGCCGCCATCAAGGCGCGCGCCCAGGAGCTGCTCGACTACGTGGGCATCGGCAAGTACGCCGAGTACAAGGCCCGCACGCTGAGCTACGGCGACCAGCGCCGCCTGGAGATCGCCCGCGCCCTGGCGACCGAGCCCAAGCTGATCGCGCTGGACGAGCCCGCCGCCGGCATGAACGCCACCGAGAAGGTGGTGCTGCGCGAGCTGATCGACCGCATCCGCAACGACGGGCGCACCATCCTGATCATCGAGCACGATGTGAAGCTGATGATGGGCCTGTGCGACCGCGTGACGGTGCTCGACTACGGCAAGCAGATCGCCGAGGGCACGCCCGCGGAGGTGCAGAAGAACGAGAAGGTGATCGAGGCCTACCTGGGCGCCGGTCACAAGCCCCACTGAACGGAGCCGCACAGATGGCAGAACAGAACAAGTCCGACGTGCTGCTGCGCATCGAAGGCCTGAAGGTCGCGTACGGCGGCATCCAGGCGGTCAAGGGCGTGGGCCTCGAGGTGCGCCAGGGCGAGCTCGTCAGCCTGATCGGCGCCAACGGCGCGGGCAAGACCACCACGCTGAAGGCCGTCACCGGCATCCAGCCGGTGGCCGATGGCGACGTGCAGTACCTGGGCCGCAGCATCAAGGGCCAGGGCGCCTGGGACCTGGCCAAGCAGGGCCTGGTGATGGTGCCCGAGGGCCGCGGCACCTTCACCCGCATGACGATCACCGAAAACCTGCAGATGGGCGCGTACACCCGCAGCGATGCGGACATCGACGCGGACATCGAGAAGGTCTTCGGCATCTTCCCGCGCCTGAAGGAGCGCCGCGACCAGCTCGCCGGCACGATGTCCGGCGGCGAGCAGCAGATGCTCGCGATGGGCCGCGCGCTGATGGCGCGCCCGAAGGTGCTGCTGCTCGACGAGCCGTCGATGGGCCTGTCGCCGATCATGGTCGACAAGATCTTCGAGGTGGTCAACGACATCCACCGCCAGGGCGTCACCATCCTGCTGGTCGAGCAGAACGCCAGCCGCGCGCTGGCGATCGCCAACCGCGGCTACGTGATGGAGTCCGGCCTGGTGACGATGACCGGCGAGGGCAAGGCGCTGCTCGACGACCCGAAGGTCCGCGCCGCCTACCTGGGCGAGTAAGGTCCCGGGTGGGGCAGCGCGGCGATGCAGATCTTCCGCAACCGCCTGCACGCCCGGCACGACGCCCGGCTGGAGATGTACCGCGGCCGCCTCGTGCCCTGCCACGAGAAGCCCGCGCGCGTCGACCACGTGCTCGCCGAGCTGGCCCACAGGCCGGTGGGCACGCTGCGCGACGCCCCGCTGCTGCCTGAGGGCGCGCTGCGCGCCGCGCTGGAGGCGGTGCATGCGCCGCGCTACCTCGACTTCCTGGCCACGGCCTGGGAGACCTGGGTGGCGCTCGATGCGGCCAACGCCGAGCAGGACATCCTGCCCTCGGTCTGGCCGGTGCGGGGCTTTCGCGCCGACCTGCAGCCGGACAACTTCGCCGCCCGGCTGGGCCTGTTTTCCTTCGACGCCGGCAGCCCGATCATGGCCGGCACCTGGGCGGCCGCCCGGGAGGGGGCGGCCTGTGCCCAGGCGGCCGCATCGGCCGTGGCCGGTGGCGCGGGCGGTGCCTTCGCGCTGACCCGCCCGCCCGGGCACCACGCCGGGCCGGACTTCTTCGGCGGCTACTGCTTCCTGAACAACGCCGCGCTGGCCGCGCAGACCCTGCGCGAGCGTGGGGCCACGCGCGTGGCGGTGCTGGACGTGGATTACCACCACGGCAACGGCACGCAGACGATCTTCTACGCCCGCGCCGACGTGCTCACCGTATCGATTCACGGCGATCCGCGCAGCGAATACCCGTTCTTTCTCGGCCATGCGGACGAGCGCGGCGAGGGCGCGGGGCTGGGCGCCAACCTCAACCTGCCGCTGCCGCGCGGCAGCTCGGCGGCCACCTGGTTCGATGCGCTCGAGGCCGCGCTGCAGGCGGTGCAGCGCCATGGCGCCGATGCGCTGGTGGTGGCGCTGGGGGTGGACACCTTCGAGGGCGACCCGATCGCCGGCTTTCACCTGCGCAGCGACGACTACCGCCGCCTGGGCGAGCGCCTGGCCCACGTCGGCCTGCCCACCGTCTTCACCTTTGAAGGCGGCTACGCGGTGGCCGAGGTGGGCGTGAACGTGGTCAACGTGCTGGACGGCTTCGTCGGCGCGGCCTGACGCCTAACACATGACGCCTTGAGGCGTAGGCGTCCCGCGCCGTCGGCAACGACGGCGCTGGGTGGGGCTCAGACCAGGCGCACGATCACCTGGGTCTGGTTGAGCAGCTGGTAGCCGATCTCGCCGAAGGTGATCGGTCCGCTCATGCCGCCGATGCGCTTGCCTTCCAGCTCGCCGAACAGGAAGTTCAAGATGCAGTTGCACGACCAGATCGCGCCGGACTGGTCCTGCCGCGCCGTCTCGGCCTGGAAGCTGGCGGCGTAGTCGCTCTGCGGCTGGGCGAAGCGGTACTCGACGCCCGGGAAGACCGGAGCGTAGAGCGTCACCGTGCCGCCCTGCGCGTTCACGCTCTGCAGCGAGGCGTTGATGCGCGCGCCGGCGAAGTCGCCCACCAGCGGCTGGCGGCCGTGCTCCAGCCCGCGTTCGACGACGTAGTCGGACAGGCGGCGCTTCTGGCCGTTGACCTCGCACTCGCCGACCTCGAAGCTGGCTTCGGTGAAGCGCAGCACGTCGCCGTCCTCGGGCTGGAAGAGGTTGACGATGTCGACCTGCACCAGCTTGTCGGCCGGCAGGCCGATGTGGGCGACGACGGCGCGGTCCTCGTGCTTCGTGCGGCTGCTGCCGTCGTAGACCTTGGGCGTGACGCGACCGAGGTCGCTGAGGTGCACGCCGCTGATCCAGCCGACGGCGGGCTTGACGAAGGCGTCGGGGAAGGCCGCCGCCTCGGCGGCGAAGCGGCGGTGCGTTTCGCCGCCGGCCGGAATGATCACCAGCGCGAAGCCGTTGTCCGGCGCGCCGCCGCTGACCTGGGCCAGCTCATCCGGACCGAAGCTGCCGATCCCGGCCAACGTGCCGACGTCCGTCAGGTCGGTGACGAACACGCGCTCGTCCTGGACCACGGTGCCGCCCGCCTCGGTCATGAAGTAGGGGATCGTGCCGCCGATCCAGCGCCCGGCGGGCAGCTGGTCGAGCACCGCCTCCGGGCCGGCCACGGCGAGGAAACGCCCGGCGAGGATGAGGTCGGCCGCGGCTTGCAGGGAAATGAGTTGGTTCACGGCGGTTCCTCAGAGGGCGGTCAGTTGCTTGAGCTCAGCGCCCAGCAGGCGCTCCCATTTGGCGAAGTAGGCGTGGATCGCCTGGGCTTTGACCGGAACCGGGTCTTTGCTGCGCTCCATGTTCTTGATCAGGAACTGGGTGCCGAGGTGTTCGGTGCGCAGCTTGGCGAGCGCACCGCTGGCCAGCTTGTGCCAGCAAGGGTGGTCGGGGGTGGGGATGGGCATGGCGGGGCGGGACTTTGAATCGGACATCGAGTCGACCGGGCGGTGCGGGGTCGACGCCTGGGTCGGCCGGGCCTGAGAGCCTCGACCAACGCGGGTCCGATTACAGCGGCCGTGTCGCGGCGCGAACCCCGGAAGATCGGCGGACTTGCCGTCTTGTTCCGGGGCTTGCCCACCTGCCAATAAAAATGCCCCGCCAGGTACATTGGCGAGGCAGTCGAAAAGGGGGCGAAGGCTGGCAGGCGTGCTGGTGTCGGCGTTGCGGATCAGCCGCTGTCGCTACTGCTGCCTCCACCGCCGTCAAGCCGGCGCCCTGTCCCCGGGTGGGCCGATCAACCGCGCCGATCAACCCGTGTTGCGCAAGCCCGCCGCCACGCCGTTGATCGAGATGTGGATGCCGCGCTGGATGCGCTCCATCCCGGCGTCCTTCACCGCGCCGGGGGGCAGGGCGCGGTAGCGGCGCATCAGCTCGACCTGCAGGTGGTTGAGCGGGTCGAGGTAGGGGAAGCGGTGCTCGATCGAGCGCGCCAGCGTCGGGTTGGAGGCCAGGCGCATCGACTCGCCGGTGATGGCCGCCAGCGCCGCGGCGGTGCGCTCCCATTCGGCCTGAATGGCGTCGAAGATGCGCTTGGCCAGCTTCTTGTCGTCCACCAGCTCCAGGTAGCGCTGCGCGATGCCCAGGTCGGTCTTGGCCAGCACCATGTCCAGGTTGGACAGCAGGGTGCGGAAGAAGGGCCACTGCTGGTACATGCGCTGCAGCAGAGCCAGGCGGGTTTCCGCGGTGGCGGGGCTGTCCTGTCCCTCGGCGGTGGCGGCGGCCTTCTTGCTGCCCTTCTTGCCCGCCTTGGCGGGGGCGGGTTCGGTGGGGGCCGCGGCCGATCCGGTCAGGAAGGCCTCGATCGCCGAGCCGAAGCCGCACCAGCCCGGCAGCGCGACGCGGCACTGGCCCCAGCTGAAGCCCCAGGGGATGGCGCGCAGGTCCTCGATGGCGCGGGTGGCCTTGCGCGAGGCCGGGCGCGAGCCGATGTTCAGCTCGGCGATCTCGCGGATCGGCGTGGCGCTGAAGAAGAAGTCGGTGAAGCCCGGGGTGTCGTAGACCAGGTGCCGGTAGGCGCCCATGCTGGCCGCCGAAATCTCGGCCGCCGCGTCCAGGAAGGCCTTGGGCGCGCTGGCCGTCGGGTGCAGCAGCGTGGCCTCCAGCGTGGCGGCGACCAGCGTTTCCAGGTTGCGCAGGCCGATTTCCGGGTGCGCGTACTTGGAGGCGATCACCTCGCCCTGCTCGGTCAGGCGGATCTGCCCGTTCACCGTGCCCGGGGGCTGGGCCAGGATGGCCTGGTAGCTCGGGCCGCCGCCGCGGCCCACGGTGCCGCCGCGGCCGTGGAACAGGCGCAGCGTGATGCCGTGCGACTGGCCCAGCGCATCGAAGAGCTCGACCAGCGCGGTCTCGGCGGCGTAGAGCTCCCAGTTGCTGGTGAAGAAGCCGCCGTCCTTGTTGCTGTCGGAGTAGCCCAGCATCACGTCCTGCTCCCCCTTGCCATCGATGCCGGAGCGCTGGATCAGCTCCGCGATGCCCGGCAGCGCGTAGAAGGCGCGCATGATCGGCGCGGCGTTGCGCAGGTCGGCGATGGTCTCGAACAGCGGCACCACGATCAGGTCGTTGACGGCCTCGCCGCTGTCGAGCGTGCCGCGCAGCAGGCCCACTTCCTTTTGCAGCAGCAGCACCTCGAGCAGGTCGCTGACGTCCTCGGTGTGGCTGATGATGTAGTGGCGCAGCGCGTGGCGGCCGAAGCGCGCCAGCATCTCGCGCGCGGTCTCGAAGATGGCCAGCTCGCTCTTGGCGTGGTCGCTGTACTCGGCGCCGATGACGCGCAGCGGCCGGGCGTCGTCGAGCATGCGCAGCAGCAGGGTACGCCGGGCGGCTTCGTCCAGCGCGCTGTAGTCGGCCTCGATGCGGGCGGTGGCCAGCAGCTCGGCCACGACCTCCTCGTGCTTGTCCGAGCTCTGGCGCAGGTCCACCGTGGCGAGGTGGAAGCCGAAGACCTGCACCGCGCGCATCAGCGGCGCCAGGCGCGGGGCGATCAGCGCCTGCGCGTGGTGGTGCTTGAGCGAGGCCTCGATGGTGCGCAGGTCGGCGAGGAAGTCCTCGGCGCTGGCGTACGGATCCTGCGGCGCCACGGCGTGGCGCAGCGCCTCGGTGCCGGTCAGCGCGTGCAGCGTGGCGGCCAGGCGGGCGTACACGCCGATCAGCGCGCGGCGGTAGGGCTCGTCCTCGCGGTGGGCGTTGCGATCGGGCGAGCGCTCGGCCAGCGCCTGCATCGCCGGCGTCACCGGCGCCAGCAGCTGCGAGGTCGAGAGCTCGCCGCCCAGCAGGTGCACCTCGGTGAGGTAGTAGCGCAGCGCGGTTTCGCTCTGGCGCCCCAGCGCGGTGCGCAGCGTCTCGGCGGTGACGTAGGGGTTGCCGTCGCGGTCGCCGCCGATCCAGTGGCCCATGCGGAAGAAGTTGGCCACCTCGTGCCCGTGCAGGTGCGACTCGACCTCGCGGTACAGCCGCGGGATCTGGCGCAGGAAGGTGGCGTGGTAGTAGCTCAGCGCGTTCTCGATCTCATCGGACACGGTGAGCTTGGTGTAGCGCAGCATGCGCGTTTGCCAGAGCTGGGTGACGCGTGCGCGCAGCAGCGTCTCGTTGTCGGCCAGCTCGCGCGCGGTGTGCAGCGCATCGCGCGCGCCGATCAGCTCGGCCACGGCGCGCTCGGCGTCCAGGATGGACTTGCGTTGCACCTCGGTGGGGTGCGCAGTCAGCACCGGCGAGATGTAGGCCTGCGACAGCGTCTTGGCGATGTCGGCGGCGCGCAGGTCGGCGTCGGCCAGGCGGTCGAAGCACATCGCCAGCGAGCCCTCCTGCAGGTCGCCGGCGCGCTCGTGCACCTCGCGGCGGCGCACGTGGTGGCGGTCCTCGGCGATGTTCGCCAGGTGCGAGAAGTAGCTGAAGGCGCGGATCACGCTGACCGTCTGGTCGGTGCTGAGGTTCTTCAGCAGGCGGTCGAGCGTCTTGCCGGCGCTGGCGTCCTGCTTCAGGCGGTAGGCCACCGACAGCTGGCGCACGCGCTCGATCAGCTCGTAGGCCTCCTTGCCCTCCTGCTCGCGGATCACCTCGCCGAGGATGCGCCCGAGCAGGCGGATGTCCTCCACCAGCGGGCGATTCTTCTCGGCGGCGTCCTCGCGGCGCTGCTGGCCGATGTCGTCGGCGGTGGCCGCGGACGCGATCGACGCGGCGGGGGATGTGGCAGCGGCGGGGCTGCTGCGGCGGGAACGGCTGCGGGGGCTGGCGGCGCTCGGCATCGAAACCTCAGAGGCTGAAGGGACGTAATCTGGTTACGCCATCTTAGCAGGTTGGGCATGGGGTCATGCGCAATTGACATGACATGCGCCTGCCGACGGCATGGATCGGCCCTCAGGCCTGCGCCAGATCAGGTCCGAACCCCCGGGAGTGGAAGCACGCGCTGTGCCGCCGTCCGGCTGAGGGAGAATTCACGGATGAGCACGTTGCCCTCCACCGTCGTCATCGCCACCCGCGAAAGCCGCCTCGCCCTCTGGCAGGCCGAACACGTCCGCGCCCTGCTGGGCCAGCGCTTCGGCTGGACCGTCGACCTGCTGGGCATGACCACCCGCGGCGACCAGATCCTCGACCGCGCGCTGTCCAAGGTCGGCGGCAAGGGCCTGTTCGTCAAGGAACTCGAGGTCGCGCTGGAAGAGGGCCGTGCCCACCTCGCGGTGCACTCGCTCAAGGACGTGCCGATGGAGCTGCCCGAGGGCTTCGTGCTCGCCGCAGTGCTGGAGCGCGAGGACCCGCGCGACGCCTGGGTGTCGCCTCGCTACGAGCGTTTCGACGACCTGCCCCAGGGCGCCCGCGTGGGCACCTCCAGCCTGCGCCGCGTGGTGCAGCTCAAGGCGCGCCGCCCGGATCTGGACGTGCAGCCCCTGCGCGGCAACCTGGACACCCGGCTGCGCAAGCTCGACGAGGGCCAGTACGACGGCATCGTGCTCGCGGCGGCGGGCCTGAAGCGCCTGGGCCTGGCCGAACGCATCCGCTCGGTGATCGACCCGCAGACGATGCTGCCGGCCGCCGGACAGGGCGCCCTGGGCATCGAGGTGCGCGCCGACCAGACCGCGCTGCGCGAGGCGCTGGGCACGCTGACCGACGCGCCGACCTGGCTGGCGGTGCACGCCGAGCGGGCGGTGTCGCGCCGCCTGGGCGGCAGCTGCAGCATGCCGCTGGCCGCCTTTGCGCAGTGGCGCGGCAATGAGCTGCACATCGAGGCCCGCCTGGGCCACCAGGCCGAGGCCGACCGCGCCCTGGTGGTGCTCAGCCGCAGTGCCGCCGTGACCGACACCGCCGGGGCCGACGCCCTGGGCGTGGCGCTGGCCGACGCCCTGCTGGCCGCGGGCGGGCAGGCGCTGCTCGACGCGCTGCCCAGCGCGGTCTGACCCCGCGTCGCTCGGCGATGCGGTCCTGCGTTCTCGTCACCCGGCCGCAGCCGCAGGCCGACGAGTGGGTCGCCCGGCTGGAGGCCCTCGGGCAGCCGGCCTTCGCCCTGCCGCTGCTGGCCATCGAGCCGCTGCGGGCGGACGACCCCGCGCTGCAGGCCGCCTGGCGGGCGCTGCCCGCGCTGCGGCTGGTGATGTTCGTCAGCCCCAACGCGGTGGCGAGCTTCATGGCGGCACGCCTGGCGGGCGGCGCCTGGCCGGACGGCGTGCTGGCCGGCGCCACCGGTCCGGGCACCGTGGCTGCCCTGCGCGCCGCGCAGGTGCCAGAGGCGGCGATCGCGGCGCCACAGCCCGACGCCGCGCAGTTCGACGCCGAGACGCTCTGGCGCCATCGGCTGAGCAGCGAAGCCTGGGCCGGGCGGCGCGTGCTCGTGGTGCGCGCCACCGAAGGCCGCGACTGGCTCAGCCAGACCTTGCAGGCTGCAGGCGCCGAGGTCGAGGCGCTGGCGGCCTACCGCCGCGTCACGCCGCGCTGGTCGCCCGCCCAGTGCGAGCGCCTGCGGCAGGTGGCCGAGCGACCCACCGACCACGCCTGGCTGTTCAGCAGCTCCGAGGCCATCGCCCAGCTGCCGGCCCTGCTGGACGGCCACGGCCTGCCTGGCGTGTTCGAGGCCCTGCGCGCCTGCCCGGCATTGGCCACGCACCCGCGCATCGCGGCGACGGCCCGCGGCGCCGGCTTTGCCGAGGTGCAAGGGGTGGCACCGGATCCTGCTCAGGTGGCGCAGCGGCTGGGCGGTGGTGCGGCGGCGTCATAGGCCGCCGATACAATGAAGCGACCTTCCGAATCCGCAGGCCCTGCCTGATTTCGTGAACAACGCCACTCCCCCCGTCGATCCCTCGGTCAGCGCCTCACCCGCGTCGCCCGAGCCCGTGTCCCCGGCGACTGCCGCTGCACCCGCTGCTCCTGCGGCGGTGTCGCCCCCGCCGCCGCCGGTTGTCCCTTCTGCGCCTGTGCCACAGGGGGTGCCCGCGGTGCCGGCGCCTCCTCCGTCTATGCCTGCTGCTCCGCCGCCGTTGGCGGCACCTCCTGCCGCGTCGCCGGGGACGGCTTTGTCGGGCGGTCCATCCTGGCTGCTGCCAGCGTTGGGCGCCGTCGCTCTTCTGGCGGGCTTTGCCGCCTGGACGGCCTGGGATGGCCGCGAGCACGCCCGTGGCCTGGAACTCGAACTGGTGCGCCGTCAACAGGGCAGCAGCGAGCAGGCCACCGAGGCGCGCGCTCAGTCGAAGCAGGCCCAGGAGCTGGCGCGCGACGCCGCCGCCAAGGTCGCCCTGCTGGAGGCGAAGCTGTCCGATGTGACGCTGCAGCGCACGCAACTGGAAGACCTGGTGCAGTCGCTGTCGCGTTCGCGTGATGAGAACGTGGTGGCCGACATCGATGCTTCGGTGCGCGTGGCGATGCAGCAAAGCGCGCTCAGCGGCAGCGCGGAGCCCCTGATGGTGGCATTGCGCACCGCCGACGAGCGCCTGGCGCGCATCAACCAGCCGCGCCTGGAGCGGCTGCGCCGTGCGGTGGTGCGGGACCTGGATCGCGTGCGCTCGGCGGGGGTGCCCGATGTCGGTGCGCTGCTGATCAAGCTCGACGAGGCGGTGCGCCTGGCCGACGAGTTGCCGCTGATTGCGCAGGCGGCCAATCAGTCGGCCCACACCCTGGCACGCCCGGTCACCGCCGCTGCGGGTGCCTCCGCCGCCGGCCAAAAGGCCGCCAGTGGGGCAGCGTCCTCCGGGAGCGCTGCGGCCAGTTGGCAGGCGACGCTGGACGACTGGGGCCGGCCCTTGCAATCGGCCTGGGCCGAAGTGCGTGCGCTGCTGCGTGTGACGCGCATCGATCGCCCCGAGTCGATGCTGCTGGGCCCCGAGCAGGGCTTCTTCCTGCGCGAGAACCTCAAGCTGCGGCTGCTCAACGCGCGGCTGTCTTTGCTGTCTCGTCAGGCCGACGCCACCGTGTCCGACCTGCAGCTGGCGTCCAATGCGGTGCAGGCCTACTTTGACGGCGGCTCGCGCAAGACCCAGCTGCTGCTCGAACTGCTGCGCCAGGTGCAGGGCCAGAGCCGCCAGCTCGGCGTGCCGCGCCCGGACGAAACCCTGGCTGCGACCGCCACGACGGCCGCGGCCGCGGTGGCGCGCTGAACCGGCGGAGTCGTCATGCGTCTGGTCATCTGGCTGCTGCTGCTCTTCGTCGTCGCCGTGCTCGCTGCCGGCACCCTCGGCAACAACAATGGGGTCGTTTCGGTCTATTGGCCGCCCTGGCGGCTCGATTTGTCGCTCAACCTTTTCGTGCTGATCCTCTGCGCGGCCGGCGTGATGGCCTATGCCGTGGCGGGTGCGGTCGGTCGGCTGATCGGCCTGCCCCAGCGCGCCCGCGAGTGGCGGGGCCAGCAGCGCGAACGCGCGGCCCAGGCCGCGCTGCGCGACGCCCAGGGGCTGCTGCTGGCTGGGCGATACAGCCGCGCGCACAAGGCGGCTCAACGCGCGCTGGAAATCCGCAGCATCACGCCCGAGTTGGCGCGCGACGCCGACTTTGGCGCCCTGGCTCACCTGCTTGCGGCCAGCAGCCTGCACCGGCTGCAGGACCGCGCCCGGCGCGACGAGCAGCTGATTCAGGCGCAGGCGCTGGCGGGGGTGCAAGCCAATGGCTCGGCCGTGGGTGAAGCCGCCCGGTTGATGGCCGCCGAATGGGCGGTGGACGACCGCGACGCCCAGCGCGCGCTCGACCAGCTGCTGGCTCTGCCCGCGGGCGTGGCGCGGCGCACCCAGGCGCTGCGGGTGCGGCTGCAGGCCCACCGCCTGGCGCGCCAGCCCTTGGAGGCACTCAAGACGGCGCGGCTGCTGGCCAAGCACCAGGGGTTCGCGCCCGAGGCGGCGCAAGGTCTGCTGCGCTCGCTGGCGGTCGAGGCGCTCGACACCGCTCGCGACGCCGATCAGTTGCGCCGCGTCTGGTTGCAGCTCGATCCGGCCGACCGGCGCGATGCCTACGTCACCGCGAAGGCGGCGTTGCGTGCTGCGAGCGTCGAGGCGCCAGCCGAGGCGCGTGGCTGGCTGCGCCCGCACTTCGAGCAGCTCACGCAGCTGGGTGAGCGCGAGCGTCTGGCGGTGCTCGATGCGTTTGTTGCCGTGTTGCCTGGCTTGCCGGCCGACTGGCTGCCGCTGCTGGAATCGGCGCTGGGTGCCTTGCCGCAAGACCCACACCTGGCCTACGCCGCCGGGCGTGCGATGGCCGAGCGCCAGCTCTGGGGCCGGGCGCGCCGTTTGCTCGAAGTGGCCAGTTCGATGACGGGCGCCGAGGTGGGCCTGCGCCGCGACGCCTGGCGCAGCCTGGCTGCGATTGCCGAAGCGGAGGGCAATCACGAGCTGGCGCAGCGTTGTTACACTTCTGCTGCACGAATCGCTTGACGAGTGTTTAGTGCGGCGCTATAGTTACGTTCTCGCTGATTGATGCAGCGAAACAAATAAAGCGGCTGTAGCTCAGTTGGATAGAGTACTTGGCTACGAACCAAGGGGTCGTGGGTTCGAATCCTGCCAGCCGCACCAACCGAAACGGGTCAGTGTTCACAAGACACTGACCCGTTTTCTTTTGCGTCGTCGAAACGAAGAAAGCGCCAGCACAGATGGCGCTTTTTCTTCATGGGTCCTCGGGGGCGCAGCGATGCGCCCGGACCCGGCGGGTGGATCAGCGCTTGGGGGCTGTCGCGTCCGGCAGCAGGCAGACCTCGGCGAACTGCAGGTCGTTGTCGCGGGCGAAGTTCATCACGAAGTCCCAGGCCATCGGCTCGATGTCACGCAGGGCTTCGTTGACGACCACGCACTTGACGTTGCCGAAGACTTTCGGGATGCAGTACGGCGAGTAGCCGATCGCCGCGCCGATGCCGCCGGGGCTGCTGCCCCGTGGGCGGAAGGACGACATCGCGCCGGCCAGGCGTTCGGCCCAGTCGCTGGGGCGGAAAGTGCGCCCGTCCCGGGTGATGCCCTGGATGATGATCTCGCGGGGAGGATGGTGCTTGGTCACGTGCAGCTGCCTTGATCGTGCAGCCGCAGGTGGATCTGCACGTAAACCCGTATTGTGCGGCACAGCAGCAAAAGACGTACCCGTGCGGGTCAGGCTGCGCCGTCCCGGCGCAGGGCATCCGGGCGGCCCGAGTGTGTCGTTGTGGGCTGTCGCTGTGCTGTCAGACCAGTCCGTACAATGGGCCTTTCCCATGCAACGAGCGTCCCGTCCAGGCCGGGGCGCGTTTTTTTTCCTACTGCCGCCTGGCTGGAGATCCCTGCGATGAACGCCGCCGCCCCGATCGAGCAACCCCATGTGATGAAGACCTACGGTCGCCTGCCGATCGCGATGTCGCATGGCCGAGGCTGCCGCGTGTGGGACACCGCCGGGCGAGAGTACCTCGACGGCCTGGGCGGCATCGCGGTGAACACCCTCGGTCATGCGCACCCGAAGTTCGTGGCCGCATTGCAGGAGCAGGTGGCCACGCTGATCCACTGCTCGAACTACTACCACGTACCCGGCCAGGAGACGCTGGCGGCCAAGCTGGTCGAGCTCTCCGGGCTGACCAACGCCTTCTTCTGCAGCACCGGCCTGGAGGCCAACGAGGCGGCGCTGAAGATCGCCCGCAAGTTCGGCCACGACAAGGGCATCGAGCGCCCGGAGATCGTCGTCTATGAAAAGGCCTTCCACGGCCGATCGATTGCCACGCTGTCGGCCACCGGCAACCCGAAGGTGCAGGCCGGCTTCGGCCCGCTGGTGGAGGGCTTCCCGCGCGTGCCGCTCAACGACATCGCCGCGTTGCGCGAGGTGATCGCCAGCCGCCCGAACGTGGTGGCGGTCTTCCTGGAGACCATCCAGGGCGAGGGCGGCATCCATGCGGTGCGCTGGGACTACTTGCGCGAGGTGCGCGCACTCTGTGACGAGCACGACCTGCTGCTGATGCTCGACGAGGTGCAGTGCGGCATCGGCCGCACCGGCAAGTGGTTCGCCCACCAGTGGGCCGGCATCGTCCCGGACGTGATGCCGCTGGCCAAGGGCCTGGGCTCGGGCGTGCCGATCGGTGCGATCGTCTGCGGCCCGCGCGCGGCCAACGTCTTCGGTCCCGGCAACCACGGCACCACCTTCGGCGGCAACCCGCTGTCGATGCGTGCGGGCGTCGAGACCCTGCGCATCATGGAAGAAGAGGGCCTGCTGGCGAACGCCGCGGCCGTCGGCGCCCACCTCAAGGGCGCGCTGCAGCGCGAGCTCGCCGGCGTGGCGGGCCTGGTCGAGGTGCGCGGCGAGGGTCTGATGCTGGGCATCGAGCTGGACCGCCCCTGCGGCGAGATCCTCACGCTGGCCATGCAGGCGGGCCTGCTGCTGAGCGTCACCGCCGACACGGTGGTGCGCCTGGTGCCGCCGCTGATCCTGACGGTGGCCGAGGCGGACGAGATCGTGTCGATCCTCGCGCCGATCATTCGCCGTTTCCTGGGTGCTTCGGCGGGTGGTGCGGAGAGCAAGGCTGCATGAAACCGGGGATGACGCTGATGAAACACTACCTGCAGTTCAAGGACTTCCGGGCCGAGGAATACGCCTACCTGTTCGAGCGGGCGCGGTTGATCAAGACCCGCTTCAAGAACTACGAGAAGTACCAGCCGCTGGCGGACCGCACGCTGGCGATGATCTTCGAGAAGGCCAGCACGCGCACCCGCGTGAGCTTCGAGGCGGGCATGTACCAGATGGGCGGCTCGGTGGTGCACCTGACCACCGGCGACAGCCAGCTGGGACGCTCCGAGCCGATCGAGGACAGCGCGCGCGTCATCAGCCGCATGGTCGACATCGTGATGATCCGCACCTTCGGGCAGGACAAGCTGCGCCGCTTCGCCGCGCACTCGCGCGTGCCGGTGATCAACGGGCTGACCAACGAGTTCCACCCCTGCCAGATCCTCGCCGACCTGTTCACCTTCCTGGAGCACCGTGGCACGCTCGGCCCGGCCGGTGTGGACCTGGGCGCGCTCAAGGGCAAGGTGGTGGCCTGGGTGGGCGATGGCAACAACATGGCCAACACCTGGCTGCAGGCCGCCGAGATCCTGGGCTTCAAGGTGCACGTCAGCACGCCGGGCGGCTACGAGGTGGACCCGAAGCTCGCGGGCATCGAGGACACCGGCTGCTACCAGGTCTTCGCCGACCCGCTCGAGGCCTGCCGGGGCGCGCACCTGGTCACCACCGACGTGTGGACCAGCATGGGCTACGAGGCCGAGAACGAGGCGCGCCGCGCCGCGTTTGCCGACTGGTGCGTGGACGCGGAGATGATGGCCGTTGCCCAGCCGGACGCGCTGTTCATGCACTGCCTGCCCGCGCACCGCGGCGAGGAGGTCACCGCCGAGGTGATCGACGGCCCGCAGAGCGTCGTCTGGGACGAGGCTGAAAACCGGATGCACGTGCAGAAGGCCCTCATGGAGTACCTCCTGCTCGGGCGCATCGGCTGATTCCTGGGGGATCAGTCTGTCTGGGGACGCGGCTTGACGCTGAGCAGGCCGTGCACATCCAGCCCGTCGGCTCCCGGCGGGAAGCCGCGCTGAAGCAGCTCTGCTTCGATGTCGAGCAGCACCTCACCGGTGGTCACGGCGCCCATGCGGTCGATGCAGCGCTTGATCATCGCGTCGCGCAGGAAGACCAGCCCGCGCAACTCTTCCCAGGCGCGCTGCTCATGCGGCTGCAGCTCCTTGGGGTCGGGGGCGGGCAGGTCCTCCAGCGAGGGCGTGAATTCGCGGCGACCGCTGGGCAGCAGGTTCAGGGCGATCACCAGACGAGCGATGCGCTGCTCCAGATCGCGGCAGACCGACTCGGCCCAGGTGATCATGAACGGGTCGTGGGCGTAAGGCGCGGGGCGCGGGGCCGGTGCAGTCATGGTGAGCAGGTGCGGCAGGGCACCCTGGGGTTCGACACCATCTCATCCTACGCCGGCCGACGTGAAAATGCTGCGACGCAACATGCTCATCCCCTCTGCAGCCGGGGGGGAGAGCGGGTCTGGTTCGGTCCGACCGGCCGACACCGTTCGGTAGAATGACGCGTTTTACAAGTCCAGACGGTCCTTCCGGAGGCGCGTTGTGCGCGAGGGCTTCCTACAGGCAATTGAACATGACGACAGCCGACAACAGCCAGTTGCTGCGGGACGTGGCGGCCCTTCTGGTCGAGGCGCTGAACCTCGACGTGACTCCGGAATCCATCGAGCCCGACGCGCCGCTGTACGGCGATGGCCTGGGTCTGGACTCGATCGATATTCTTGAAGTGGCCCTGGTCGTCTCCAAGCGCTATGGCTTCCAGCTGCGCTCGGACGACGACGACAACGTGCGCATCTTTGCCTCGCTGGCCAGCCTGACCGAGCATGTCGCTCGCCACAAGACCGTCTGATCCGACGCGCCCGATTGCGATGGACGAGCGAGCCCGCCTGGGGCTGATCGCTGCGGCCCTGCTTGGCTATGCGGGCCTGTCGCATTACCTCACGGCACAGGCCGCCGACTCCGTCTGGTCGCTGCTGGCCGTCTTGGGGCCCATGGCCGTGATCGTGCTGATCGGCCTGTGGCGAAGTGGCCAGCAGGCGGTCAGCGTGGCCCTGCTGCTCGGCATGGTCGTGTTGGCTTGGCGCCTGCATCGGGGCGGGGTGTTTGACCCCGCTTGGCTCTACCTTGCGCAGCATGCGGGCGTCCATGTGGCGCTTGGGCTGGCCTTCGGCAGCACGCTGCGCGCGGGCCGTCAGGCGCTGATTTCGGCGATGGCTGAACGGGTGCACCGGGGCTTGTCGCCCGACATGGCGGCCTACACCCGGCGGTTGACGGGGGTGTGGACGGGCTATTTCTTTGGCATGGCCCTGATCTCCCTGGGCCTGTTTGCCTTCACGTCGCTGGAGACGTGGTCGCTGTTCGCCAACGTGGTGACGCCGTTGGCCATGAGTGGCCTGTTCGTGGGCGAGTACGTGCTGCGCTACCGCCTGCACCCGGAGTTCGAGCGGGTGAGCCTGGTGTCGGTGATCCGCGCCTACTCGGAGCACCAGCAGCGCCGCGAGGACCGATGAGCTCCGACATCCCTTCCCTGGCGCTGCTGCAGGGCGCGCCGCTGACGGCACCGCTGGCCTGGCGCAGCGGCCAGCCCATCGACCGGCAGACCTACCTCGACGACATCGCTGCCCTGTCGCTGCGCCTGCCCGAGGCGCCGGCCGTGCTGGCGATGACCGGTGACCGCTATCGCTTCGCTGTGGCGCTGGGTGCCGTGGCGCTGCGCGGGGGCTGCAGCCTGCTGCCGCCCAACCACACGCCGGACATGCAGCGCCGGCTCGCGGCGCTGTTCCCGAATGCCTGTGCGCTGACCGAGCCCGACGGCGGCGAGATGCTGCTGCCGACGCTGCCCTTCGATCTGGGGGCGTCGGCCTCAGTGAAGGCACAGATGACGGCCCCGATGACGGCCCTGCTGACGGACTCGCCACCCGAGTTGGCCGCCGAGCAGGTGCTGGCCCAGGTGCTGACCTCCGGTTCCACCGGCGCGCCGATGCCGCACCCCAAGCGCTGGGGTGGGCTGGTCGAAAACATCGCCGCCGAGGCCGAGCGCATCGCCGAGTACCTGGGCCGCCCCGACCTGCAGGGCGTGACGCTGGTGGGCTCGGTGCCGCCGCACCACATGTACGGTTTCGAGTCGACGGTGCTGATCGCGATGCTGGGCGGCGCCGCCTTTGCCGCCGAGCGGCCCTTCTTCCCCGCCGACGTGGTGCAGGTGCTCGAAAGCGTGCCGCGCCCGCGCGTGCTGGTGACCACGCCCTTCCACCTCAAGACCCTGATCGAGTCCGGCCTGGCGTTGCCGCCGGTGGGCCTGACGGTTTGTGCCACCGCGCCCCTGTCGCCGCAGCTGGCCGCGCGCGCCGAGGCCGCACTGGCCGCACCGCTGATGGAGATCTACGGCTGCACCGAGGCCGGCCAGGTCGCCACCCGGCTGACGACCCGCGGGCCGGAGTGGCGCAGCTTCCGCGGCCTGACGCTCAGCGGCGACGGCGAGGCCAGCGTGGTTGAAGGGGGCCACGTGCCCGAGCCGACGCGGCTGGCCGACGTGCTCGAAGTGCTGGCCGAGGCCGACGGTGCGCCGGCCACGCGCTTTCGCCTGCTGGGCCGCTCCAACGACCTGATCAACGTCGCCGGCAAGCGCAGCTCGTTGTCGCACCTGAACTTCCACCTCAACAGCATCGAGGGGGTGCAAGACGGCGCCTTCTGGATGCCGCCGGACGGCGACGCGGTGGAGGACGTGGTGCGCCTCGTCGCCTTCGTCGTCGCGCCGGGCCTGGAGCGCGCGGCGCTGCTGGCGGCGCTGCGCGAGCGCGTGGACCCCGCCTTTTTGCCGCGGCGCATCGTCGCGATGGACGCCCTGCCGCGCGACCCCACCGGCAAGTTGCCGGCTGGACGGCTGGCGCAGCTGGCCGCCGAGCGGCTCGGCGGCCCGGCGGCGTCGCATTGAGGCCGCCTGCGAGCCCTGTCATGCCGAGTGTCCCGTCTGGCCCCCTGCGCGTGGCGCTGCCGATCGCGGCCGACCATCCGTCCTACCCCGGTCACTTCCCGGGTCAGCCGATTCTGCCCGGCGTGGTGCTGCTGGCCGAGTTGATGGAGGCCATGCGCCGGGATGCCGCCACCGCAGCCTGGCTGGGTGAGGCGCCCCAGCTGACGCAGGCCAAGTTCATCACCGCGGTGCGCCCCGGTCAGGCGCTCGAGGCCGAGTGGACGCTGCCGGGCGGCTCGGGCGGGCGGGCGCGCTTCGAAGTCCGGCTCCTGGCTGCGGATGGGCAAGTCATCGGCGTGGCCGCCAGCGGCCAGATCCAGGCCGAGGGCGCGCCGTGAGCCACGCGGCGCCCGGGGGGCAGGCCTGGACGCAGCACCGCGAGCGCAGCAACCTGGCGACGCTGCGGCTGATGCGCTGGATCGCCACCGCGCTGGGCCGGCGCGTGGCGCGCGGGGTGCTGTGGCCGATCTCGCTGTACTTCCTGCTCTTCGGCGGCGCGGCGGCGCGTGCCTCGCGCGACTACCTGGCGCTCGTGCTGGGTCGGCCGCCGAGCTGGGTCGAACGTTATCGGCACATCCACCACTTCGCGGCGACGGTGCTGGACCGCGTCTACCTGCTGATGGGCCGGCTGAACCTCTTCGATCTGCACCTGCACGGCATGGACGTCTTCGATGAGGCGCTGCTCGACGACGAGGGCGTGCTGCTGATCGGCGCCCACTTGGGCAGCTTCGAGGCGCTGCGTGCGATCGGTCAGCACCGCCAGGGCTTGCGCATCGCGATGGTGATGTACGAGGACAACGCGCGCCAGATCAACGCCACCTTGCAGGCCATTGCGCCGGACGCGCCGCTGCATGTGATCCCGTTGGGTCGACTGGAGGCCATGCTGCAATTGCGTGGCTGGCTGGACGGTGGGGGCGTGGCCGGCATGCTCGCCGACCGGACGCTGGCGGGCGCCGCGCCGCGCTCGCACAGCCACACCCTGAATTTTCTCGGTCGGCCGGCCACCTTCGTGGACGGGCCGTTCCGGCTGGCTGCGCTGCTGCGCCGGCGCGTGCTGTTCATGACCGGCCTGTATCAGGGCGGGGCGGGCTATGAACTGCGGATTCTGCCCCTGGCCGATTTCCGTCAGAAGGCCTCCGATCCGGCGGCGCAGGATGAGGCGATTCGTGCGGCGCTGGCGCGCTACGTCGCCGTGCTCGAAGACCTGTGCCGCGAGTCGCCCTACAACTGGTTCAACTTCTTCGACTTCTGGGCTGGCGCGGATGCGCTGGGCCCACAGGCCGTTTCACCGGCGGCGCTGAAGCCCGCCCCAGACCGTGACCCCTCTGCCCATGTCGCACGCCCCTCGTGACCCCTTGGCCCTTCGCGCCGCCGGCTTGAAGCGTTGGCTGGCGTTGACGCTGCTGCTCGCCGCGGGGGCCGCGCAGGCGCTGGACCTGGACAGCCTGATGAAGCTGCTCGGCCAGGTGAAGGCCGGTGAGGCCACGTTCACCGAGCGCCGTGTGGTGAGTCAGCTCGAGCGCACGCTGGAGTCCTCGGGCCGCCTGACCTTCGCCGCGCCCGACAGCTTCGTGCGCGAGACGCTCAAGCCCCGCCGTGAGCGCCTGGAAGTCAGCGGCAACACGCTGACCGTCACGCAGGGCTCGCGCACGCACACGATGGCGCTGGACGCCAGCCCCGAGGCGGTGGCCATCGTCGAGGCGATCCGTGGCACCCTGACCGGCAACGGCGCGTCGCTGCAGCGCCACTTCACCACCCAGGTCGAGGGCGATCTGGAGCGCTGGACGCTGGAGCTGGTGCCGCGTGAAGCTCGCATGCGTGGCCAGGTGGCCCAGGTGCTGGTCAGTGGCCGCCAGGCGCAGCTGCGGGAGGTCAAGATCCTGATGCCCGACGGCGACACCTCGGTGATGCGCATCGAGTCGCTGCCGCGCTGACGCATGGCCCCGCGCGAACCTTCCGGCCCGGGTGTGGCCGCGGCCTCGTCTTCGTCCTCCACCTCCCGCCGCCCGCGTGCGGCCCTGTGGGTGCTCGGTCTGTGGCTGCTGCTGCTCGCCGCGGGCGGCTGGGTGGCCGCGCGTGCGCAGTACCGCGCCGACCTGTCGGCCTTCCTGCCCGCCGCGCCCACCGCCGAGCAGCGCGTGCTGCTCGACCAGCTGCGCAGCGGCGTCACCGCCCGGCTGCTGTTCATCGGCCTGCGCGGCGGACAGCCCGAGCAGCGCCAGCAGGCCTCGCGCGAGCTGGCCCAGGCGCTGCGCCCGGGCGGGGCGTTCGCAGGCCACTTCGACGCGCTGCACAACGGCGAGGGCGACAGCTGGAAGGAAACCGGCGAATTCCTCTTCGCGCACCGCTACCTGCTCAGCCCCGCGGTGGACGTGCAGCGCTTCACCGTCGACGGCCTGCGCGAGGCCTTCGACGAGACGACCTCGGTGCTCGGCACCCCCGCGGGCAGCCTGATGAAGCCGCTGCTGTGGCGTGACCCCACCGGCGAGACGCTGCGCATGGCCGAGTCGATGGTCAGCGCCAACTCACCGCGCAGCGAAGGGGGCGTCTGGGTCTCGCGCAGCGAGCCGCGCGCCCTGCTGCTGGCCACCACCCACGCCGAAGGGGCCGACCTGGACGGCCAGGCCGCCGCCCACGCCGCGGTGCGTGCCGCCTTTGCGCCCTGGGCGGCGCAGGGGTTGACGCTGGAGCTCTCCGGCCCGGGCATCTTCGCGGCGCAGTCGCGCGCCAGCATCCAGCACGAGGTCGAGCGCCTGGCCTGGGCGGGCACCGCGGCGATGCTGGGCCTGCTCTGGCTGGCCTTCGGTTCGCTGCGTCCGCTGGGCGTGGCGATGCTGCCGGTGGCCAGCGGCGTGCTCGCCGGCATCGTGGCGGTGGCGCTGGGCTTCGGTACGGTGCACGGCATGACGCTGGGCTTCGGCACCACGCTGATCGGAGAGGCGGTGGACTACGCGATCTACTTCCTGATCCAGTCCCATCCGAAGGCCGGGGGCGGACCGGAGCATCGCGGCCGCGGCTACCTGGCCTGGCTGCGCGAGCAGTGGCCGACGGTGCGCCTGGGCCTGTGGACCTCGGTGGCCGGCTTTGCGGCGCTGGTGGCTTCGGGCTTCCCGGGGCTGGCGCAGTTGGGCGTGTTCTCGATCGCCGGGCTGCTGGCCGCCGCGGCCACCACCCGCTGGGTGCTGCCGGTGCTGGCGCCGGACGGCGCGCCCGGTCAAGGGTGGCGCGGTGCGCGCCACCGCCTCGGGGAGGTCGCGCTGCGCGCCGCCCGGCGCCTGCCCGCCACCTGCAGCCTCTGGCTCGGCCTGATGGCGCTGGCGCTGGTCTGGCTGGTCTGGCAGCCTTCGCCCTGGCGGGCCAACCTCAGCTCGCTCAGCCCGGTGACGCCCGCCGCGCTGGCGCTGGACGCTTCGCTGCGCGCCGACGTCGGCGCCTCCGAGTCCGGTACGCTGGTGGCGGTGTCCGGTGCGAGTGAGCAGGCCGTGCTCGAGCGGGCCGAGGCCGCCGGCCAGCGCCTGGATGCGCTGATCGCCCGCGGCCTGTTGCGCGGCTACGACTCACCGGCCCGTCTGCTGCCCAGTCTGCGCACCCAGCAGGCCCGCCTGGCCGCGCTGCCGGCGCCCGAGGTGTTGCGCGAGCGCGTCATCCAGGCGGCGCAGGACGGCCCACTGCGCGCCGACAAGCTGGCGCCCTTCGTCGAGTCGGTCGACGCCCAGCGCCGCCTGACCCCGCTGACTGCGGCCAGCCTGGCCGGCACGCCGCTGGCCACGCTGCTGCAGGCCCAGCTCGTCACCGGCGCGTCGGCCACCGCCACGGAGCCGGGTCGGCCCTGGACGGCGCTGCTGAGCCTGCAATTCCCGAGCGACGACGCCAAGGCCCAGGCCGCCGCACTTCAGGCGCTGCGCGCCGCACTGGCCGATGTGCCGGAGGTCCGCGTGGTGCAGATCCAGACCGAGCTGAGCGCGCTCTACGCCCACTACCTGGGCGAGGCCAAGTGGCAGGCCGGTCTGGGGGCGCTGGCGGTGCTGCTGTTGCTGTATGGCCACCTGCACGGTGCCCGCCAGGCGCTGCGCCGGCTCATCGCGCTGCTGGTTCCGCTGGCCGCGGCGGTGCTGCTGGTGATGAGCGGGCTGGCGCTGGCCGGCGTTGCGCTTGGTGTGCTGCACCTGGTCGGCTTCCTGCTCGTCGTGGCGGTGGGGTCGAACTACGCGCTGTTCTTCGACCACCTGACGCAGGAGCGGCTTGACGGCGCAGACGCCACGGAGACCCTGGCCTCGCTGCTGCTGGCGAATCTGACCACGGTGGCCTCCTTCGGGCTGCTGGCCACTTCCAGCGTCGCGGTGCTGGCGGCGATCGGCCAGGTCGTTGCACCGGGGGCCGCGCTGGCGCTGATCCTGTCGGCCGCCTTTCAGGCGCGCCGCGCCCCCGCGAAGGCGTAAGGTCCGTGCAACACCTTGTGGGAGAATCCAGACAGGGTGCAATGCCCGCCAGCCATCTGGCGCCGTTGGCCTGAGAGCTTCCTGTTCGAGTCCGGCCTTTCACCGCCGCCCCACATCCGAGCCCTCCGCCAGTGGCCGAAGCCAGTGCGGTGGGCCGCCTGTTGCAGACGCCATCGCCGTGACTTCCTCCCCGCCCGCCGCGATTCGACCGCCTTGGCCGATGACGCGCTTCGTTCGCGTCACCTGGGCGCTGCATGGGGGGGCGCTGTTGTGGCTGCTGGCGCGGCCGTCCCATTGGCCGATGGTGCTCGCGCTGTGGGCCTGCAACCACCTGGCGTTGACCCTCATCGGGCTGTGGCCCCGTTCGACCTGGTTGGGCGCCAATGTGCGCCGCCTGCCGGCCGAGGCCGCGGCCCGGGGTGAGGTGTCACTGACCCTCGACGATGGCCCCGACCCTGCGTTGACGCCTCGGGTGCTGGACCTGCTCGATGCCGCCGGCGTCAAGGCCACCTTCTTTTGCATCGGTGAGCGCGTGCAGCGCCACCCGGCCCTGGCGCGCGAGATCCTGGCGCGCGGCCATGAATTGCAGAGCCACAGCCAGTGCCACCGCCACACCTTCTCGTTGCTGGGGCCGAAGGGCTACGCCCGGGAGCTTCTTGCCGCGCAGCGCAGCTTTGAAGAGGTGACCGGGGTCACCCCGAGGTTGTTTCGCGCTCCGGCCGGTCTGCGCAACGTCTTCCTTGCCCCGGTGCTGCACCGACTCGGGCTGGAGTTGGTCAGCTGGACGTCGCGCGGCTACGACACCCGCGAGCGTGATCCTGAGCGTGTGCTGCACCGGCTGACGCGCCAGTTGCGTGCGGGCGACATCCTGCTGCTGCACGACAGCAACGCGGCGCTGACCCCCTCCGGTGAGCCGGTGGTGCTGGCGGTGCTGCCTGAGCTGCTGCGTCGCCTGAGTGCGGCTGGACTGCACCCGGTGCGCCTGAGCGATGCGCTGGCGCTGGATCCCGCGGTGGCTGAGCCTGCCCATCGCCCCAGGTCGCCGGCCGCGCTCGCTGCGAGTTTTCATCCACCCTCTCCCACGGCATGAGTCGTTCCCGTGATCCCGCCTGGCGCCGCCTCGTCGATGCCGCCAGTGACCCCTACCGACGCGCCGGGCGCTTCGCCTGGCATTTTGCCCGCGGCAAGCTGGGCATGGACCCGGTGTTTCACCACCTGCTGAGCGTCGGCCTGATTCCGCCGGGCGCGCGGGTGGTGGACATCGGCTGCGGCCAGGGCCTGCTGGCCAGCCTGCTGCGCAGCGCCGATCGGGCGGGGGCTGAAGGCCGCTGGCCGCAGGGCTGGGCCGAGCCGCCGCGCGGCGCGCACTACACCGGCATCGAGCTGATGCCGCGCGATGTGGACCGCGCCCGCGCCGCCGTTGGCGATGCCGGAACCTTCGTCTGCGGCGACATGCGCCAGGTGGCGCTGCCGGCCTGTGACGTGGTCGTGATCCTCGACGTGCTGCACTACGCCACCGTCGCCGAGCAGGACGCGCTGCTGGCGCGGGTGCGCGACGCCCTGAGCCCCGGCGGGCGGCTGCTGCTGCGCGTGGGCGATGCCGATGCGCGGCGCGGCTTCGTCATCAGCCAATGGGTCGACCGCGTGGTCACCCACGTGCGTGGCCACCGCGCGCCGCCCACCCACGGCCGACCGCTGGCCGCCTGGCGCGAGGCACTGAGGCGCCTGGGTTTTGCGGTCGAGCCGCGGCCGATGAGCCACGGCACCCCTTTCGCCAACGTGCTGCTGGTGGCCGAGCGTGGGCCGGCGCCGGGGGCCGACGTCGCACAGACAGGAACACCATGACACCGCTGGCGATCACCCACCTCTCACTCACCACCGCGCTGGGGCGCGGGCTGGATGAGCACCTGCAGGCCCTGGAGGCCGGCCGAACCGGCCTGGCGCCCTGCCATTTCTCGGATGCGGCGCTGCCCGGCTGGGTCGGCGAGGTGGCGGGGCTCGACGACGTCGCGCTGCCCGCCGACCTGGCGGTGCACGACTGCCGCAACAACCGCCTCGCCTGGCTGGGCCTGCAGGCCGACGGGCTGATGCAGGCCGTGGACCAGGCGCGTCAGCGCTGGGGCGCGCGGCGCATCGCGGTGCTGCTGGGCACCAGCACCTCGGGCATCCTGAGCACCGAGCTGGCCTACCGCCGCCGCGGCCCGGACGGCGCGCTGCCGGCCGATTTCCACTACGCGCAGACCCACAACACCGGCTCGCTCTCCGCTTTCGTCGCCGAGGCGCTGGGGCTGGAGGGGCCGGCCTGGGTGGTCTCGACCGCCTGCTCGTCGAGCGCCAAGGTCTTCGCCTCGGCGCAGCGGCTGATCGAGGCCGGCTGGATCGACGCCGCCCTGGTCGGTGGCGTCGACAGCCTGTGCCTGACCACGCTGTACGGCTTCAACTCGCTGGAGCTGTTCTCGGGCGAGATCTGCCGGCCCTGGGACGCGCAGCGCAAGGGCCTGTCGCTGGGCGAGGCGGCGGCCTTCGCGCTGCTGCAGCGCGAACCGACCGAGACGCCGGCGGCCTGGCTGCTGGGCTGCGGCGAAAGCAACGACGGCTACCACATGAGCTCGCCGCACCCCGAGGGCCTGGGCGCCATCGCGGCGATGCGCCAGGCGCTGGCCGAGGCCGGCCTGCAGCCCGAGCAGATCGACTACATCAACCTGCACGGCACCGCCACGCCCAACAACGACGCCGCCGAGGACCGCGCGGTCTTCAGCGTCTTCGGCGACCGCGTGCCCGCCAGCTCCACCAAGGGCGCCACCGGCCACACGCTGGGCGCCGCCGGCGGGGTGGAGGCCGCGTTCTCGGTGCTGGCGCTGCGCCACGGCCTGATGCCCGGCGGGCTCAACCTGCGCGAGCGCGACCCGGCGCAGCGCATCCAGTACCTCAGCGACAACCGCCGCGCGCCGCTGCGCCACGTGCTGAGCAATTCCTTCGGTTTCGGCGGCTCGAACGCCAGCCTGATCTTCGGAGCCGCGTCATGAAGGCGGTTGAGTTGTACGTTCAGGGCATCGGGCTGATCGGCCCGGGCCTGCCCGGCTGGGCCGCGTCGCAGCCGGTGCTTGCCGGCCAGCAGCCCTTCCAGTCGCAAACTACGGGGGTGCCCGCGCCGATGCGCCTGCCGCCGGCCGAGCGCCGCCGCGCCGGCACCGCGATCAAGATCGCGATCGCGGTGGCCGACGCTGCCTGCAGCGCCGCGGGGGTAGACCCCACCGATCTGGCCACGGTCTTCACCTCCTCCAGCGGTGACGGCGGCAACTGCCACGCACTGTGCGAGATGCTGGCCAGCGACGACCGCCTGGTCTCGCCCACGCGCTTCACCAACTCGGTGCACAACGCCGCCGCCGGCTACTGGCACATCGCGGTGGGCAGCCGCGCGCCCTCGACCAGCCTGTGCGCCTTCGACGGCAGCTGGGGCGCCGGCCTGATGGAGGCGGCCACGCTCGTGGCGGTCAGCGGCCGACCGGTGCTGCTGGTGGCCAGCGATGCGCCCTATCCCGAACCGCTGCAGGGCGTGCGCCCGCTGCCCGACTGCGCGGGCGTCGCGCTGCTGCTGACGCCCGAGGCGCGGCCCGGCCACCTCGCCAGGCTGGCGCTGACGCTGGAGGCGCCGCAGAGCGCCACCCGCTGCGCCGACGCTGCGCTGGACGCGCTGCGCCTGGCGATTCCCGCTGCGCAGGCGCTGCCGCTGCTGGTGGCGCTGGCGCGCGGCGAGGCCGGCGAGGTCCGCTTCGACGCCCGCCAGGCGCTGAGCCTGTGCGTGCAGGTCACGCCCGGAGCGCCGGTGTGAGTCCCGCCGAGGCGCTGCTCGATGCCGCTGCGATCGCCGCGCTGATCCCACACGCCGGGCGGATGTGCCTGCTGGCGCGCTGCCTGAGCTGGGACGCCCAGCGCATCCGCTGCCAGGCCGACGGCCACCGCGACGCCGACCACCCCCTGCGCAGCGCCAGCGGCCTGCTCGCGCCCGTGGCCATCGAGTACGCCGCGCAGGCGATGGCGCTGCACGGCGGCCTGCTCGCCCGCGCCGAGGGCGGCGAGGCCCGCCCGGGCTTTCTGGCCAGCGCGCGCCAGGTCGAGCTGCTGCGCGAGCGGCTCGACGACCTGGACGGCCCGCTGGACGTCGAGGCCGAGCGTCAGGCCGGCGACGCGCGCCAGATCCTCTACGCCTTCACCGTCTCGCACGCCGGCCAGCCGCTGGTGCGCGGGCGCGCCGCGGTGGTGCTGAACACGCCGCTGGGCTGAGCGCCCAGCCGCTGCCCGTTCGTCGCCCCTTCGTCGTCCTTTCGATCTCCCCCGCCGAACCATGTCTGCTTCGTCCTCCGCTCCCGTGGCCCCCGATCGCCCGACCCTGCCGTTGAGCGGCCGCCGCGCCCTGGTGACCGGTGCCAGCGGCGACCTGGGCTCGGCGATCGCCCGCCGCCTGGCGCGCGAGGGCGCCGAGGTGATCGTGCACGCCAACCGCCGCCTCGCGCAGGCCGAGGCGCTGGCCGAGGCGATCCGCGCTGGAGGTGGGCGCGCGCAGGCCGTCGCCTTCGACCTCACCGACCGCGCGGCCACGCAGGCGGCGCTGGCGGCGCTGATCGAGACCGGGCCGGTGCAGATCCTGGTCAACAACGCCGGGCTGCACGACGACGCCGTCTTCCCCGGCATGCGCGGCGAGCAGTGGGACCGCGTGATGGCGGTGAACCTCAACGGTTTCTTCAACGTCACCCAGCCGCTGATGCTGCCGATGATCCGCACCCGCTGGGGCCGCGTGATCAGCCTCTCCTCGGTGGCGGCGGTGGCGGGCAACCGCGGCCAGGTCAACTACGCGGCGGCCAAGGGCGCGCTGCACAGCGCGACCAAGGCGCTGTCGATGGAGGTGGCCAGCCGCGGCATCACGGTCAACGCGGTGGCGCCGGGCATCATCGCCTCGGCGATGGCCGACGCCGCCTTCGACGCCGCCGCGGTCGCCCAACTGGTGCCCGCCAAGCGCGCCGGCACGCCCGACGAGGTGGCCGCGCTGGTGGCCTTCCTGGCCGGGCCGGAGGCCGGCTACATCACCGGCCAGGTGCTGTCGATCAACGGCGGGATGATCTGACGCCTCGCTATCGGCGCAGTCAGGGCTGGGCTGCCCGGGTTTCGGCCCGGTCATTCGGCCAGGGCGTGGCGGGCCGCGCGGCGCGGCCGGTGAAGTGGCGCCCGTCGGGCGAAAAGGCGCCGGGCCCGCTGAGGTCGGCCGCCTCGTAGCCGCGGTCGATGTCCAGTCCCACCAGGCGCCAGTCGTGCACCGGCAGGCCGGGGATCGGGCGGCGCAGCCGCTCGTGAAAGCGCGTGGGCCACATCACGCCGTGCGCGCGCTGGTGGTCCCAGACGTCCACCTCGGCCACCGCACCCTGGGTTGAGGCCAGCCCTTCGAGCGAGAAGCGCACGCGGCGCATCAGCCGCGTCTCGCGGTCGATGAAGAGGATGAGCTGATCCACCGCGGCGAAGCCCAGCCCGGGCGCCAGGCGCAGCGCCAGCGCGTCGCAGAGGCGGCCGTCGACTTCTTCGGGCTCGGCCAGGCGCAGCGCGAGCGGCTGGCCGGCGGCCTCGCGGTCGGCCAGCGCCAGCGGGCCGAGCATGAAGACGAGGTAGCCGTCCACCACCAGCGCAGCGGCGTCGCGCACCGCGGCGCGGGGGTCCGGCCGGCCGTTGTAGGCCACCGCGACGTCGCCGGTCTCCCGGCCCGTCGCCCCGCGGCGGCGGACCACCTGCTTGTGCCCAGCCGGGCCGGTGTGCCGCTGCGCGACCAGGCCGGCGCCGGGCAGCACGCGCTCTTCCGAGCGGCCGCGAAAGCCCGCGTCGACCAGCTCGGGCTGCAGGCGCGCCACGAGCGGCCGCCACTCGCCCTCGAAGGTCAGGTTCAGGTCGTGGATGCGGCGCCAGGCGGCCAGGCCGTGGGCGGCGCAGGCGGCGTTGAAGAGCTGGCGCGCGGCGCCGTCGTCGTCACCGGTCGCGACGCCGGGCAGCGGGCTGGCGCAGCCGCTGACGAGCAGCGGCAGTGCGGCACTCAGGCCGGCCGCGGCGAGCAGCCGGCGGCGCGGGATCGGGCAACGCGGGATCGGGCGGTCGGGGGCGTCGGTCATCGGCAGGCCTGCGGTGGAGCGTTGAGGAGGGCGGCGGCGGAGGCGTTGCCCGTTCACGTGCGGGGCGTGCGCACCCGCGGCAGGTACTGGAAGGGTGCGTGGCGCAGCAGCCGCTGGCGCAGCAGCAGCGGCAGGCGCAGCAGGAACTCGATCATCAGGCGCGTGTGCATCCAGGTCAGCAGCGCGTTGTCGCGGCCGTAGTGGAAGTGCGAGACGCCACCCTCCTCAGCGCTGAGGTACTTGACCGGCGCGGCTCGGTTGATCGGGGCGACGCCGGCCCAGGCCAGGCGCACGACGGCCTCGGTGTCGAAGTCGAAGCGGCGCATCCAGGGCTGGTGCTGCATCACCGCGATCAGCTCGGCGATCGGGTAGACGCGAAAGCCGTAGAGCGAGTCGCCGATGCCCGCGCCCAGCGTCTCGAGGTTGGTCCAGCCGTTGGAGATGCGCCGCCCGCGCACGCGCAGCAGCGGTGCGGAGGCGTCGAACACCGGCTGGCCGAGCACCATCGCGTCGATGTGCGTCAGCGAGGTTTCCATGAAGGCGCGGATCAGCTCGGCCGGGTGCTGGCCGTCGGAGTCCATCGTCAGGGCGTGGGTGTAGCCCTGGGCGCGCGCCGCCTCCAGCGCGGCGAGCACCGCGGCGCCCTTGCCCTGGTTTTTGGGCAGCACGATCAGGTGCAGGTCCGGGTCGTCGGCGGCGAGCTGGGTCAGGCCCTCGGCGGTGCCGTCGGTGGAGCCATCCACCACCACCCAGACCGGCGCCCACTGGGCACGGGCGGCGCGCACCGTTTCATAGACCTTCGGGCCCGTGTTGTAGCTGGGGATGACGATCGCGTGCGTGGTCGAGCGCACGCGGGCGCGGGCAGTCAGCGAGGCGGTCGGGGCGTTCGGGATCGGCGGGGTCACGGCAGTACTCACGCGGCCAGCTCCTGGCGGAAGTAGGTTTCGAGGCGTCCGAGCAGGGCCTCATGGTCGGCTTCGGGTTCGAAGCGCTCGCCCAGGCGCAGCCGGTAGCGGATCGGGATCGGCGGCAGGCGCCAGATCGGCCAGCCCTTGGCGAGGTAGGGCGAGTCGGTTTCGATGAAAACGGTCTGGATCGGCGCCTTGGCGCGGTGGGCGATCAGGGTGATCCCTGGGCGGAAGGGGTTGGGACCGCGCTGGCCGGGCTCGGTGCGCGTGCCCTCGGGGAAGAGGATCAGGTGCGCGCCGCCACGCAGCGCCGCCACGGCCGCGCGGATCATCTGGTGCGGCGAGTCGTTGGCGATGTAGCCTGCCAGATGGGCGCCTGCGCCGAGGAAGACGTTGTTCAGCAGCGAGGCCTTCATGATGCACACGCTGCGCGGCAGGCGCGCGCCGATCAGCAGGGCATCGGCCATGCAGGGGTGGTTGGCGGCGATGATCAGCCCGTGCGGGTCGGCGTTGAGGGCATCGAGCGCGCTGGCGTCGATGCGCATCAGGCCCGAGGCCCGCGCCAGCACCCAGTACAGCCGGTAGCCATAGGCGATGCCCGCGCGGCCGGTGGCGGTGGCGCGCTCGCCTTTCAAAACGAAGTGCAGCAGCCAGGCGCCGAGGTTGAACAGCAGCGAGATCGCCCCCAGCACCGCGACCATGAGGACGAGCCACAGGCCGAGCACGGGCCGCAGCAGCAGCGGGGGAGGGCGCACATCGGCGGGCAGAGGGGTCACGGGTCAGGACGAGCGAGAAGGGCGTCGGGAGCGTCGGGAGCGTTGGGAAAGCGGGGTTCAGGGCAGCTCGGTCACACGCACCATCTGGCTCGATTGAGCAAAGACCCAGGACAGGCCGAGGCCGGCCGACCAGCTGTGGCGGCGCTCGACCAGCGGGCTGTCGCTGAAGACGGCATTGCCCAGGTTGTCGTGGCGCACGAAGGCGCCCATCCACATCGGGCCGACCCGGCGCGAGACCGCCGCCAACGCCTTCCAGCCGGCCCGGCCTGCGCGGGCCTCGTAGGCGGGGCGATTGGCGGTGGCCTCGTCGGCGGCCACGCCGTAGAAATGCTGGTGGTAGCGCTGCGAGCCCCAGAGCAGACCGCCCTGCACGCCGACGTTCCAGCCCCGGGAGGCGGCCAGGTCCAGGTTCAGCACGGGTTCGAAGACGCTGCCGATGCTGTGCGGCGAGCCTTGGACCGTCATGACGGCCCGCAGCGGCAGGCGCAGATCGACCTTGCCCAGGGTGATGCCGGCGCTGTTGACGTCGCGCCACAGCGTCAGGTTCAGGCTGGGGCCGAACTCCACCGTCGCGGGCAGATCGGCCATGCCCGCGCGCGCCGGGTTGTCGCGGCTGGCCGCGGGGGCGCTGCCGCCCACGCTGACATCGACCTCGGCCCCCTGGGTGTCGAGCAGCACGGCGCGCGTGCCCTCGCGGTCGGCGCGCAGCCACTGGCCGCGGTACACGAAGTAGGGCAGCGGCAGCCACAGCGTGCGGCGGTGCGCCGAGCCGCGGTAGTCGGCCATGTTCAGGCCCGCCACCCCCAGGCCGGCCTCCCAGAGCGGGCGCTCGACGCCCACGCCCGCTGCACTGGCCGGCGTGGGCGAGGGCGTGGCGGTCGGCGTCGTGTCCGTGCGCGTGGACTGCGCCTGGGCCGACCCTGCCAGCAGCGCTGCGGCCAACATCGCGCCGGCCGCAGCGGCCCGCGATGCACCCCGGCTTCTCGCAAGAGCGCCCGTCACGTGCCGCTCACCCCGACGTCCTGGATGTTCACCTGCCGTTGGCGCCAGGCGCGCCAGGTGCGGCCGAAGTTCTGCAGCGAGACCAGGTAGTACAGGCCCTTGAGGATGCGCAGCGGGCCCCACAGCGGCGTGTTGCCGTAGATGTCCCCGGCCAGCAGCGACAGCAGCGCCTCCTTGACCCGGAAGGGGTTCTGCGGAGACATGAAGAACTCGCGCAGCGTCGGGTTGGTGACGCGGAAGATGAACCAGCTGAACTCGCGCGGACCGAAGGCCATCTTCTTCTCGAAGTCGCGGCGCGCGGCGGCGGCCTCGCGCGGGCGGTCCAGTGTGGCCTCGATCAGCGGCACCGCGGCCACCGCGCTCTGCATGGCCAGCAGCACGCCCGAGGAGAACACCGGGTCGATGAAGGCGTAGGCATCCCCCAGCAGCGCCCAGCGCTCGCCGGTGCAGGCGTTGGCGGTGTAGCTGTAGTTGCCGGTGGCATGCACCTTGTCGTCGATCAGCTCAGCCTCGGTCAGGCGCTCGGCCAGCTGCGGGCACATCGCGATGGTGTCGAGGAAGAACTGCTTGAGCGGGCGTTCCTGGCGGGTCTTCAGGAAGTAGGGCCAGCACACCGCGCCGATGCTGGTGCTGCCGTCGGCCAGCGGGATGAACCAGAACCAGCCGTGCTGGAACCAGAGGATGGTGATGTTGCCTTCCTTCTTCCCTTCCAGCCGCTTGGCGTTGCGGAAGTGGCCGAAGATCGCCGCGCTGGCGTGCTTGGGGTGGCGCGTCTTGCTGCCGAACTGGCTGGCCAGCAGGGTGTCGCGCCCGGAGGCGTCGATCAGGTAGCGGCAGCGCCAGCTCTGGCGCGCGCCATCTTCGCGCAGCACCTCGGCGCTGGCGCCCTCGGCGTCGAAGTCCACCCGCTTGACCTGGTGGCCTTCGAGCGTGCGTGCGCCGGCCTGCGTGGCGTTGCGAAACAGGATCTCGTCGAGGTCGGAGCGCCGCACCTGCCAGGCGTAGGGCATCGAGCGGTCCATGGCGTCGCCGAATTCGACGTAGCTCTTGTGTGCGTGCTGGGGCGACACGAATTCGACGCCCCACTTGGGCATGCCGATGGCCTCGACCTCGGCGCGCACGCCCAATTCGTCGAACAGCGCAGCGTTGGCTGGCAGCAACGATTCGCCGATGTGAAAGCGCGGGTGGTGTTCCTTCTCCAGCAGCACCACGTCGCGGCCCTTGCGCGCCAACAGGGTGGCCAGGGTGGCGCCGGCGGGGCCGCCGCCGACGATCAGCACCTCGCACTGAAGGCGGTCGCTGGGGCTGTTGGGGCTGCTGGGGATGGGGTTCATGCTGGGGCTCGACGGACGGGGAGCCAGGGCCTGTGCCCCGAACATTCCCTTCGACCACCCGTCGCGCATCGGCTGCCGGCGGGGCCTGCAGTTCACCGCGCGGTGCTGCCACGAGATGATAATTCAGCCCCATTGCACGCTGGCCGCGCCCAGCCCCGGCATGTCGCCTGGGGATCCGCGCTGGCCAACGTGAGGGGAGCGCCTGTGGACTTGCTGAGTTTCTGCCCTGGAATACCTGTGCCGGCCTGCGGCCTGCCGGTGGGCGGTCGGCATGACGGCGGGTGTCGGTCGGGCGTCCGGTTTCGGTTCCCATGAGCGGCGCAACCGGGCAGGGCGTCCTGCGGGAAGTCCTGGCGCGCATGGGCCGTTGGTTTCCTTTGAAGGTGGTGGGCATCACAGCCTTCATCTGGGGATTCTTCATCATCTACTTCCACCTGCTGCGCAATCCGGTGTACCCCGTGTACGAGATGCCGCTGACGGTGGTGGACCGATGGCTGCCTTTCCAGCCGCTGGCGCTGTGGGCCTACATGTCGCTTTGGGTCTACGTCGGCTTCCCGCCCGGATTGCTGCGCAGCTTTCGCGCGCTGATCTCCTATGGCCTGTGGGCGTTGCTGCTGTGCCTGGGCGGACTGCTGTGCTTCTATTTCGTGCCGACCGCGACGCCGGCCTACGCCGGTCCGGGCACGGAGGACAGCATGTATGCTGTTCTCAAGGGCATCGATGCCTCTGGCAACGCCTGCCCGTCGCTGCATGTGGCGGCCTCGGTGTACACCGGGCTCTGGCTGGAGCGTCTTCTGCGCGCCGTGTCGGCGCCGCGCTGGCCGCGAGCGGTGATGCTGCTGTGGTGTCTGGCGATCGTGTATTCGACGCTGGCGGTCAAGCAGCACGTGCTGCTGGATGTGATCGCGGGGGCGGCTTGGGGAGGCATCGTCGCCTGGGCGTCGATGCGGTGGAGTGCGGCGCGCTTGGACTGCGTGCCGGAGAAGGCTGGCCGGTGAGTGGAGGGTGCCCCGATTTGGGGGGCCTTCGACCGGTCGGAGTGAGGCACGGAGTACCCGTGCGAATGAGAACGTGACATGAGCTGTTTGAACGAGTTGCAGAAGCTGATTCAGGACAAGTACGACGTCGACCCGACCAAGCTGGACGTCAACGGCTCGCTGCGCGAAGCCGGGCTGGATTCGCTGACGATGGTCGAATTCCTCTTCGCCGTCGAAGACCACTACGGCATCACCCTGCCCGAAATTCCGCCGACGATGGACCGGCTGGCCGAGCTGGCGGTGGTGGTCGATGGCGTGCTGGCCGAGCGCGGCAACGGCGCCGCGGCCGCCTGATCCATGGCTGGCGCTGTGCTGCCGCCGAAGGTGGTCGTCACCGGCCTGGGGCTGATGTCGCCCCATGGCGACGACCCCCAGGGCGTGTTCGACCGGGTGATGGCGGGAGAGTCCGCCGCGCGGCCGGTGTTTCCGGAGCTGGCCAAGCCGGCGGTGGCCGCGACGGTCGACTTCGACGAGTCGCGCTGGTTCAGCAAGCTGCAGCTGGCCGGGGTGGACCGCGTCAGCCGCCTGGCGGTGGCGGCGGCCGACCTCGCCATCCGCGATGCCGCGGTGCTCGACGGCATCGACCCCGACCAGGTCGGCCTGTACGTCGGCTGCGGCATGGGCGGGGGCGGCTCGCTGGAGGTGGCCTACCGCAACCCGCAGATGCGCGTGCCGCCGCTGACCATTCCGGCCTTCATGCCCAACGCGCCCGCGGCCCACATCGCGATGCGCCACAAGCTCACCGGGCCGGTGCTGACCTACTCGGTGGCCTGCGCCTCGTCGGCGGTGGCGCTGATCGAGGCGGCCAAGGCGGTGCAGCGCGGCGAGGTCGAGCGCGCCATCGCCGGGGGCAGCGAGGCGCTGGTGATGCCCGGCATCACGATCGCCTGGCAGGCGATGCAGACCCTGGCCACCGTCGATGCCGAGGCGCCCGCCACCTCGTGCCGGCCGTTCTCGGCCGACCGCAGCGGTTTCGTCATCGGCGAGGGCGCGGCCTTCCTGGTGCTGGAGACCGAGGCGAGTGCGCGGGCCCGCGGTGCGCGCATCTACGCAGAGCTCTCCGGCTGGGGCATGAGCTGCGACGCCAGCCACCTGAGCAAGCCGGACGTCACCGGCCAGACCAAGGCCCTGCGCGCCGCGCTGCGCCAGGCGGGCGCACAGCCGGCCGACATCGGCTACTGCAACGCCCACGGCACGGCCACGCGCGTGGGCGACGTGGTCGAGGCCCAGGCGCTGGCGGCGGTCTGGGGCGACGCGCTGCCGGGCCTGAAGGTCAGTTCCACCAAGGCGCTGCACGGCCACCTGGTCGGCGCCGCCGGAGCGCTGGAGGCGATCATTACCGTGCTGGCGCTGCAGCGCCGCCAGTTGCCGCCCAACATGCACTGTCGCCAGCCCGATCCGGAGTGCCCGCTGACGCTGGTGCTTCAGCCTGGGCAGGCGCAGCCCGACCTGGAGACGGCCATGAGCAGCTCTTTCGCGTTCGGTGGTACGAACGCGGTGCTGATCTTCCGCCGCCATTGAGCCATTGAGGGGCGCCACCGCTGTGCGCGCCGCGGGTGCGGTGGCGCGGTGGCCGCACCGAGGAGACGAGACTGTGAAACTGGCCCTGATCACCGACATCCACGCCAACCGGGAGGCCTTCGAGGCCTGCCTGGAACAGGCCCACCTGCACGGGGCCGAGCGCATCGCGCTGCTGGGCGACTTCGTCGGCTACGGCGCCGACCCGGGCTGGGTCGTCGAGCAGGTGCGCGACCTGGTCTCGCAGGGCGCCATCGCGGTCAAGGGCAACCACGACGAGGCGGTGGTCAATGGCCCCAGCCCGCAGCTGGTCGAGGAGGCCCGCCGCGTCATCGCCTGGACGCGCGAGCAGCTCAGCGAAGCGCAACTCGACTTTCTGGGGGCGCTGCCCTACACCCGCGAAGAGGGCACCTGCCTGTTCGTGCACGCCAACGCCTTCGCGCCGGACGAGTGGGAGTACGTGACCGGGCGCACCGAGGCCGTGCGCAGCATGCACGCCACGCACTGCCGCCACACCTTCGTCGGCCACGTCCACCAGCCCACGCTGTACCACATGTCCAGCACCGGCAAGATCGCCGATTTCACCCCGGTGCCCGGCGTCGCGGTGCCGGTGCCGGCGCACCGCCAGTGGCTGGCGATTCCCGGCTCCTGCGGCCAGCCGCGCGACGGCAATCCGGCGGCCTGCTGGGCGATGTTCGACACGCTGCACCACACGCTGGCCTTCCACCGCGTGCCCTACGACCACGAGGCCACCGCGGCCAAGATCATCGCCGCCGGCCTGCCGCGTGGGCTGGGTGAGCGCCTGTTCGCCGGGACCTGAGCCGAGAAGCCTCCAACGCGGCCTCGCCGCCGCCGCTGCCATGAACGATCCGCTCCCCCCTTCCGCGGCGAGTGCTGCGCCCTCCAGCCCCTGGCCGGGCAGCCACGGGCTGGTGCTGCCGCCGCTCGAAGTCGGCCAGGTGATCGACGGCTTTCGCCTCGTCGAGCGGCTGCACCAGGGCGGCATGGCCTACCTCTGGCGCGTCACGCACTCGGAGTACCCGAACCTGCCGCTGCTGATGAAGGTGCCGCGCATCAAGGGCGGCGAGGACCCGGCCACCATCGTCGGCTTCGAGGTCGAGATGATGCTGCTGCCGATGGTCAAGGGCCAGCACGTGCCGCGCTTCATCGCCAAGGGCGACTTCACGACGCGGCCCTACATCGTGATGGAGCACATCCCCGGCGAGTCGCTGCGCCCGCGGCTGGACGCCGCGCCACTGCCCTTCGATGAGGTGGCGCGCATCGGCTGGCGCGTGGCCACCGCGCTGCACGACCTGCACCGCCAGCACGTCATCCACCTGGACATCAAGCCCAGCAACATCCTCTTCCGGCCCGCCAACGATGGCTCGGCGCTCGGCCCGGCGGTGCTGGTGGACTTCGGCCTGTCGCGCCACGACCACCTGCCCGACCTGCTCGACGAGGAGTTCAACCTGCCGATGGGCACCGGCCCGTACATGTCGCCCGAGCAGGTGCAGTTCGTGCGCAACGAGCCGCGCAGCGACCTCTTCGCGCTGGGCGTGATGCTCTACCACCTCACCACGGGCGAGCGCCCCTTCGGCGCGCCCACCAGCGTGCGCGGCCTGCGCGAGCGGCTGTACAAGGAGCCGATCCCGCCGCGCGTGCACCGCCCGGACTGCCCGCCCTGGCTGCAGGAGATCATCCTGCGCTGCCTGGAGGTGGACGCCACCAAGCGCCACCCCAGCGCCGCCCACCTCGCGCAGGACCTGCTCAACCCGCACACCATCAAGCTGACCGCGCGGGCGGAGAAATCCGCGCAGGCCGGTGCGCTGCAGACCTTCAAGCGCTGGTTCAAGGCGATGGGCACCGAGCCCGCCGAGCGCAGCAGCGCCGGTGAACAGCTCAAGCGCGCACCGATCATCCTGGCGGCGGTGGACGTGCAGGGCGCCACCCCTGCGCTGCTCGATCTCGTGCGCGAAACGGTGCAGCGCATCCTGTCGACCGAACCCGGCGCTCGCCTGGCCTGCGTCAGCGTGATGAAGACCGCGCGCATCGGCATGGACGAGCTCACCGACAAGCAGGGCAACAGCCTGCACGTCAAGCAGCTGGTGGGCCTGAAGCACTGGGCGCGGCCGATCTCGCAGGCGCTGGAGCTGGAAGACAACCGGCTGACCTTCCACGTGCTGGAAGCGCCGGACACGGCCGGGGCCATCGTCGAATTCGCACAGAAGACACAGGTGGACCACATCATCATGGGCGCGCGGGGCAACTCCGCGCTGCGTCGCTACCTGGGCAGCGTCTCGTCGCAGGTGGTGGCGCAGGCGGATTGCACAGTCACCGTGGTGCGTGTGCCCAGCGAGCAGGCTGGCGCCGTCGAGTGACCCCAGGCTGCGGGTATGCTTGATCGCTGAGCACGTCGACGCGTGCCCGTGCGGGCCGTGAGTGCGTGTGGCCTCGGCCACCGGGCAGCACCGGCCGACCGTTCATCACCCTTTGTGGAGATCTTGTCATGTTCCCGCTCACCCGAACCCTGGCCGCCACGGCCTTGCTCTGCGTGACCCTCGTCGCGCCAGCCCTGGCTGCCAGTTCGGCGTCGTCGGTGTCGTCCGAGGCCATTTCCACGTCGGTGGGCAGCGCCTCGGCGTCGATCAAGCAATCGAGCAACAGCTCGTCGAAGGACGACAAGGTCGCTGCCGGCGAGTACCGCATCGTCGAAGTGGCCGCGGCGGACGGCCCGGGGCAACTGCGCCTGCACCTGCAGCATGTGGCCATCGCTGGGGACGCGGGGGCCCTGACGCTGACGCTGCCGCAGGCGGCCTACGACCAAGGCGGCCTGGGCGCCGGCCAGCTCGTGGCAGCGCGCCACCGCCCTTATGGCCTCGAATTCGCCCGTGCCGACTCCCGCGAGGCCTTTTTCCTGGTGCTTGACGACGCCTGGTACCGCGAGCTCGGCACGCACCCGGTGACGCTTTGACGCGGCGCTGGGCGCGGCCCGCTGGGCTGGTCGCCCGGTTCGCGCTCACCGCCGGCCTGCTCGTCGGCCCGACGGCGCCGGTGCGGGCGGGCACGGTCGGTGCCGCGATGGGGTTTTGCGAAACGCCCACGCCGCTGAACGCGACGCAGAAGGACCGCCTGCTGCGCTTTTCCGCGCTGCTCAAGGACACGCTGGAGCGCTCCGGGCGTCGGGTCGCGCTGATCGCCCGCTCGGGCACCGATCTGAGCCTCTTCGACCTCACCTACTCGCACGCCGGCGTGGCGCTGCAGGCCAGCGGCAATGGGCCCTGGTCGGTGCGCCAGCTCTACTTCGCCTGCGAAGAGCGCCGCCCGCGCCTGTTCGACCAGGGGCTGGCCGGCTTCGTCTTCGGGACGGACAACCCGCGCTCGGGCTTCGTCTCGATCCTGCTGCTGCCGGACGACGCCGGCGCGGCGCTGGAACGCGCCGCGCTGGACAACCGCCGCGCGCTGGCGCTGCTGGCCGGCACCTACAGCGCGAACGCCTACGCCTACGCGCTGGACTACCAGAACTGCAACCAGTGGGTCGCCGAGCTGCTGGCCGACGCCTGGTCGAGTGGCCTGTCGCCCACCGACTGGCAACCCGATGCGGCGCCGCCCGATGCCGACGGCCCCGGGCCCGAGGCCCCGCGCCGTCCGGCCGCCCAGCACTGGCTGCGCGAGCGGGGCTACGAGCCCCAGGGCTTCGACATGGGCGCCTCGCCATTGACCTACCTGGCGACGTTGCTGCCCTTTGTGCACCGCGATGACCACCCGGAGTCGGCGCTGCGAGCAGGGCGCTTCGACGTCAGCATGCCGCAGTCGCTGGAGGCCTTCGTGCGGCGCACGGTGCCTGGCGCCGAGCGCATCGAGTTCTGCCACCAGGGCGAACACGCGGTGCTGCGGCGCGGCTGGCGGCCGATCGGGCGCCGGTGCGTTGCGGCCGAGGGCGACGAAGTGATCGCGCTCGACTGATCTCGCTCGGCGGGGGAGGGGCGGGCGCCTGCGCCGGGCCGGGCCGCTCGCGATCGCACTGCGCTGGTGCCGCTGTGCCCCGCGCCAGCGCAGGATCGGCGCGGTTCAAGCACGGACTTGGTGTGCGGCGGCACGCGGTTGCCGGGGCACTCCTGGGGCCGCCGGGTGTGAGAGGGTTGGCATGCTGAGTGCTTGTATACAAGACAGAACACCAGCCGGCCCCTTCACTGCCGCCGGCCGCATCCGTCCCGCGTCGGGACTTTCCGGACCCCAGGAGCCTTGCATGAGCCACTTCTTCTCCACCCGTCGTGACTGGCTGCGCAGCGTCGGTGCTGCCGGTGCCGGTCTGGCCACCGCGTCGTTCAGCGAACTGGTCCTGGCGCAAAAGCCGCTGACCGTGGGCTTCATCTACGTTGGCCCCAAGGACGACTACGGCTACAACCAGGCGCACGCGGAAGCCGCGGCGCAGGTCAAGAAGCTGGCCGGCCTCAAGGTGGTCGAAGAAGAAAACGTGCCCGAGACCAACGCCGTGCAGAAGACCATGCAGGGCATGATCTCGCAGGACGGTGCGGCGCTGCTGTTCCCGACCTCCTTCGGTTACTTCGACCCGCACATGCTGGCGGTGGCTGGCAAGAACCCGGACGTGCGCTTCGCCCACTGCGGCGGCCTGTGGACCGAGGGCAAGCACCCCAAGAACACCGGCAGCTTCTTCGGCTACATCGACGAGGCCCAGTACCTCAACGGCGTGGTCGCGGCGCACATGACCAAGTCCAAGAAGCTGGGCTTCATCGCCGCCAAGCCGATTCCGCAGGTGCTGCGCAACATCAACGCCTTCACGCTGGGCGCCAAGAGCGTCAAGCCGGACATCACCACCTCGGTGATCTTCACCGGCGACTGGTCCATGCCCGTCAAGGAGGCCGAGGCCACCAACAGCCTGGCCGACCAGGGCGTGGACGTGTTCACCATGCACGTGGACGGCCCCAAGGTCATCGTCGAGACGGCGGCCAAGCGCGGCAAGTTCGTCTGCGGCTACCACGCCAGCCAGGCCAAGCTCGCGCCCAACGCCTACCTGACCGGCGCGGAGTGGAACTGGATCACCGCGTACACGCAGATCATCGAGGCCGCCCGCAGCGGCAAGCCGCACCCGAACTTCGTGCGCGGCGGCCTGAAGGACGGCTTCGTGAAGACCTCGCCCTACGGCTCGATGGTGCCCGAGGCGGCGCGCAAGGCGGCCGATGCGGTCAAGTCGGCCATGGTCGCGGGCAAGTTCGACATCTTCAAGGGCGAGCTCAAGGACAACACCGGCAAGGTCGTGATCCCCAAGGGCAAGGTCTTCAAGCAGACCGACATGGAGCTCGAGAGCATGAACTACCTGATCGAGGGCGTGATCGGCAAGGCCTGAGGCCGCCTGCGGCGGCCGACACCGCCTTCCGTCCTTCTTCGCTGAGGAGTCGCGATGCCTGGTGCACGTGCGTGGCAGGACCCGGTCGAGGCCGTGGCCTTGCCGGTGCTGGCCCTGGCCGGGGCCTTGCTGGCCTTTGGCGTGTTCGTCTGGTTCGCCGGGGCCAGTCCGCTGGACGCCTGGGCGCTGCTGTTCAAGGGCGCCTTTGGCGACGCGTTCTCGTGGCAGAACACGCTGCAGCGCGCCGCGCCGCTGATGCTCACGGCGCTGGCCGTGGCCTTGCCGGCGCAGGCCGGGCTGACGGTGATCGGCGGGGAGGGCGCGCTGGTGCTGGGCGCGCTGGCCTGTGCGGCGCTGCCTTACGCGCTGCCCGGGCTGCAGGGCATGGCGGGTGCCGTGCTGATGCTGGTCGTCGCTGCGGCGGCCGGTGCGGTGTGGGTGGCGCTGGCGGGCTGGCTGCGCCAGCAGCGCGGCGTCAACGAGACCATCTCCAGCCTGCTGCTGGGCTACATCGCCATCGCGCTGTTCAAGCACTTCGTCGAAGGGCCGCTGCGCGACCCGGCCAGCCTGAACAAGCCCTCCACCCGGCCGGTGGCCGAGTCGCTGCGCATTGGCGGCATCCCCTGGGGCGGTGCGGTCACCGACGTGCACTGGGGCCTGGTGATCGGCGTCGTGCTCTGCCTCGTCGCCGGCGTGTGGCTGAGCTTCACCGCCTCGGGCTTTGCGTTGCGGGTGGTGGGCGGCAATGTGCGCGCGGCCAGGCTGGTGGGGCTGCCCACGCTGGGACTCATCCTCACGGCCTGTGCGCTGGGTGGTGCGGGCGCAGGGCTGGCCGGCGGCATCGAGGTGCTGGCGGTGCACACGTCGGCCAATGCCTCGCTGATCGCCGGGCTGGGCTACACGGGCATCCTGGTGTCCTTCGTCGCCCGCCACAACCCGTGGGCGATTCCGCCGGTGGCCGTCCTCTTCGGCGGCTTCGGCGCTGCGGGCAGCCTGTTGCAGCGCCGACTGGACCTGCCGGATGCCTCCGTGCTGGTGCTGCAGGGCTTTGCCTTCGTGCTGATCCTGGCGGCCGAGGCCGGGCGTGGCCGCCTGCTGGCTGCACGCGCACCCAAGCCGGTGGTGGCCCCGCCGCCGCCGGCGGACCCGAATGCACCGCCGCCGCCCATCCACGCTTCGGCCGTGGCCAACTGACCCAGAGCAAGCAGAGGGCTCGCGCATGGAACTCAACGCCATCCTCGACGTGGGCATCGCCGTGCTGGGCGGTGCGGTGCGGGTGGGCACGCCCTTTCTCTTCGTCAGCCTGGCCGAGTGCCTGACCGAGAAGTCCGGCCGCATCAACCTGGGCCTGGAAGGTGTGCTGGTGCTGGCCGCCATGGCCGGATTTGCCGGCAGCTACCTCAGCGGCTCGCCCTGGGTGGGGGTGCTCGCCGCGGGCGCGAGCGGTGCGTTGCTGGCGCTGCTGCACGGCCTGCTGTGCTCGCTGCCGCGCGTCAGCGACGTGGCCACCGGCATCGCGCTGATGCTCTTCGGCGCCGGCCTGGCCTTCTTCCTGGGCAAGCCGCTGATCCAGCCGCAGGCGCCGCAGGTGCCGGCCCTGGCGCTGGGCGGCTGGAGCAGCTCGCCCGCGGTGCAGTCGGCCTTGGCCATCAACGCCCTGTTCCCGATCGGCGTGGCGCTGGCGGGCCTGCTGCACTGGGGCCTGGCCAACACCCGCTGGGGCCTGATCGTGCGCATGGTCGGCGACTCGGCCGATGCGGCACGCGCGCTGGGCTACTCGGTCAACGGCGTGCGCATCGCCGCGACCACGGCCGGCGGCTTCATCGCCGGGCTGGGCGGTGCCTCGCTGTCGCTGTTCTACCCGGGCAGCTGGAACGAGGGCCTGTCCAGCGGCCAGGGCCTGATCGCGGTGGCGCTGGTCATCTTCGCGCGCTGGCGCCCCCTGGCCTGCCTGGGCGCGGCCCTGCTCTTCGGCGGCGCGGGCGCGCTCGGCCCGGCGCTGCAGAGCGTGGGCGTGACCGGCGGCTACTACCTCTTCAACGCCGTGCCCTACGCGTTGACGCTGTTGATCCTGGTGCTGACCTGCTCGCCCAACCGCAGCCTCAAGGGCGCGCCGGCCGAGCTGGGCGTGCAGCGCTGAAAACCGTTGTCCTGCAAGGAGAAGATCGCATGAGTGGTCTGGGTGGATTGAACAAGACGCCGGCCGGCGTGGTCGTCGGCCTGGTGCAGCTGCAGCTGCCGGTGGTGGAGACGCCCGCGCAGGTGGCCGCGCAGACGCAGCGCATCGTCGACATGGTGGGCAAGGCCCGGCGCGGCTACGCGCAGATGGACCTGGTGGTCTTTCCGGAGTACTCGCTGCACGGCCTGTCGATGAGAACGGCCGACGAGCTGATGGTCACGCTCGACGGGCCGGAGGTCGCCGCCCTCAAAGCCGCCTGCGTGACCCACCGGATCTGGGGCTGCTTCTCGATCATGGAGAAGAACCCCGGCGGCAACCCCTACAACACCGGCCTGATCATCGACGACCAGGGCCAGCTGCAGCTCTACTACCGCAAGTTCCACCCCTGGGTGCCGGTGGAGGCCTGGGAGCCGGGCAACATGGGCATCCCGGTGTGCACGGGGCCCAAGGGCCTGAAGATCGGCCTGATCATCTGCCACGACGGCATGTTCCCGGAGATGGCGCGCGAGTGCGCCTACAAAGGTGCCGAGCTGATGATCCGCACCGCCGGCTACACCGCGCCGATCCGCCACGCCTGGCAGATCACCAACCAGGCCAACGCCTTCCAGAACCTGATGGCCACCGCCAGCGTCTGCCTCTGCGGCAGCGACGGCACGTTCGACTCGATGGGCGAGGCCATGGTCTGCGACCACGAGGGCCGCGTCATCGCCCAGGGCGGCGGGCGGCCCGACGAGATCGTCTGCGCTGAGATTCGGCCCGACCTGATCCGCGACGCGCGCGTCCACTGGGGCGTCGAGAACAACCCCTACCAGTTCCACCACCGCGGCTACGTGGCGGTGCAGGGCGGGGCGCAGGACTGTCCCTACACCTTCATGCGTGACCTGGTGGCCGGCACCTACCGCCTGCCCTGGGAGGCCGAGGTGGTGCACACCGATGGCCGCTCTTGCGGCTTCGCGCCGCCCACCCGCGCCTACCGCGGCGAGGAACCCAACCTGCTGCAGCCCTGAGCCCCCAGACCGGTAACCGTCATGAGCACCCCCCTCGCCTCCGTCCCCTACGCCTGGCCCTACGACGGCCAGTTCACCCCGGCCAACACCGCGCTGGTGATCATCGACATGCAGACCGACTTCTGCGGCCAGGGCGGCTACGTCGACACCATGGGCTACGACATCAGCATGACGCGCGCGCCCATCGAGCCGCTGAAGGTCCTGCTGGCGCAGGCCCGCCGCACCGGCCTGCACGTCATCCACACCCGCGAAGGCCACCGGCCGGACCTGGCCGACCTGCCGGCCAACAAGCGCTGGCGCAGCCAGCGCATCGGCGCGGGCATTGGCGACCCCGGCCCGTGCGGGCGCATTCTGGTGCGGGGTGAGCCGGGCTGGGACATCATCCCCGAGCTCTACCCGATCGCCGGCGAGCCCATCATCGACAAGCCCGGCAAGGGCAGCTTCTGCGCCACCGACCTGGAGCTGATCCTGAACGTGCGCGGCATCCGCAACCTGATCCTGACGGGCATCACCACCGACGTGTGTGTGCACACCACGATGCGCGAGGCCAACGACCGCGGCTTCGAGTGCGTGATGCTCAGCGACTGCACCGGCGCCACCGACCGCGGCAACCACGAGGCCGCGCTGAAGATGATCCAGATGCAGGGCGGCGTCTTCGGCGCGGTGGCCGACTCGGCTGCCGTGCTGGCGGTGCTGGAAACCTGGCCTGACAAGACGGCCTGACCTGCAGGACCTGTCGGTCCGTTCAACGCCATCGCTGACGTTTCCTTTTCCTGACCTGACCTTTCGAGGATATTGCCCATGTCACATCACCCGTCCCGTCGCCAGGCTTTGCAGGCCGGTCTGGCTGCCGCTACCGCGCTGGGCCTGCCCACGCTGGCTCCCAGTGCCCGTGCCGCCGATGACAAGATCCTCATCGGCTACTGGCCCATCGCCTCCGGCCTGCCGCTGTACGTGGCGCTGGAGAAGGGCTACTTCAAGGAAGCGGGCCTGAACGTCGAGGGCGCCAAGTTCGCCAGCGCCCAGCAGGTGGCCGAGGCCATGATCGCCGGGCGCATCCACGGCTCGGCCAACGGCACGGCCTCGGCCGTGCTGGCGCTGGCGGAGATCACCTCGCCGGGGCTGTTCAAGATCATCTGTTCCAACCCGTCGAACCACAAGCTGGTGCTCGACCAGTTTCTGGTGGCCAAGGACTCGCCGATCAAGGCGATCAGCGAGCTCAAGGGCAAGAAGATCGCTTCCGGCCCCGGCATCCAGAACGTGACGCTGGCCAAGATCATTCTGGAGAAGAACGGCATCGCCAACCCGCAGGTCACCGAGCTGCCGGTGGGCCAGCACGTGGCGGCGCTGGCCGCCGGCCAGGTCGATGCGGTCTACACGCTCGAGCCCACCGGCACCGCCGGGCGCCTCAAGGGCCTGACCCGGGTGCTGGAGAACGGTGTGATCTCCAAGTACGTGCTGGGCGAGCCGGATGCGCCCTGGTTCGGCGGCTCGGCCAGCCTGACCACCACCTTCCTGAAGGAGCGGCCGGCCGAAGCGAAGAAGTACATCGCCGCCTACGCCCGCGCGGTGGACCATGTGCGCAAGCACCCCGAGGAGTCGCGCACCCACCTGGACGGCTTCACCGCCATCGAGGAGTTGCTGGTCAAGGAGGTGCCGCTGTCGGGCTTCACGATGTACAACGAGTTCAAGCCGGCGGACATCGCGCAGTTCCAGAAGTTCTTTGACGTCTTCCTGGAGCGCAAGATCTTCTCGCGCCGGGTGGACGTGGCCTCGCTGCTCTACGCCGGCTGAGGCCCGCGATGCTTGCTGCCTTGCGCACCGTGGTGGCTGAGCGCCGCTGGCTGCCGCTGATCGGCCCCTTGCTGCTGCTCGGCCTGTGGCAACTGATGATCTCGGCCCACTGGGTCAAGCCCGTGCTGCTGCCCCCGCCGGGCGAGACGCTGGGCCACCTCTGGGGCACGCTGGTCAGCGGCGCCATCTGGCCGGACCTGCAGTCCACCGTCTGGCGCACGCTGGCCTCCTTCGCGATCGCGGTGGTGGTGGGCGTGCCGCTGGGCGTAGCGCTCGGCAGCGCCGAGGGCGCCTACCGCAGCGTGGAGTTCCTGATCGACTTCTTCCGCTCCACGCCCAGCTCGGCGCTGATTCCCCTGTTCCTCCTGATCTTCGGCATCACCGACATCAACAAGATCGCCATCGCCAGCTTTGGCGCCGCGCTGATCGTGCTGTTCAACAGCGCCTACGGCGTGATGAACGCCAAGAAGACGCGGGTCATGGCCGCGCAGATCATGGGCGTGAGCCGCTGGCATGTCTTCAAGGACGTGCTGCTGATGGAAAGCCTGGCGCAGACCTTCGTGGGTCTGCGCAGCGCGGTGTCGATGGCGTTGGTGATCGTCATCGTGGCCGAGATGTTCATCGGCTCCGAGACCGGCCTGGGCCACCGCATCATCGACTCGCAGCAGGTCTTCAACGTCAAGGACATGTACGCGTCCATCCTGGTCACCGGCGCGCTGGGCTATGTGCTGAACCTGGCCTTCCTGCTGGCCGAGAAGCGCCTCATCCACTGGAGCGGCAAGGCATGAACTGTCTCTTGATCCCCGCGCCCGAGGCGCCGCACACGGTGCTGACGCTGCCGCCCGCGCCGCGCACCCACGTCACGGTTCGCGGGCTGTCCAAGGCCTTTGCCGGCAGCCCGCTGTACCGCGACTTCAACCTGGACCTGCCGCGCGGCCAGATCGTGTCGATCTTCGGTCCCAACGGCTGCGGCAAGTCCACGCTGATGAACATGATCGCCGGGCTGATCCCGCCGGACGCCGGCGAGATCCTGTTCGACGGCAAGACGCTGCGCGAGACGCGCATCGGCTACGTGTTCCAGAACTACCGCGACGCGCTCTTCCCCTGGCTGACCGCGTGGGAGAACGTGGCCTACCCGCTGCGCCGCAGCGGCATGAAGCCCGCGGCGGTGCAGGCCAAGGTCGAGCAACTGAAGGCGCTGTTCGAGATCCGCTTCGACCTCTCGCGCTACCCCTACGAGCTGTCGGGCGGCCAGCAGCAGACGGTGTGCATCATGCGCGCGCTGGCCACCGAGCCCGAGGTGCTCTTCCTCGACGAGCCCTTCTCGGCGCTGGACTTCGAGATGACGCTGTTCATCCGCGCCAAGCTGCAGGAGGCCCACCTGGCCACCGGCGTGACGATGGTGATCGTCTCGCACGACCTGGAGGACGCCGTGTTCCTGGCCGACCGCATCCTGCTGCTGACGCGCCGCCCCACGCGCATCGCCGAGATCCTGCCCTTTGACCTGCCGCGCCCGCGCAGCCCGGAGGTGATGAGCGACCCCGAATTCGTGCGCGTCAAGGCGCGCACGCTGGAGGTCTTCCGCCGCGAGGTGGCCGCATGATCGCCCCGCTCAACCCCGCCACCTTCCACGCCCCCGGCCATGCGCTGCCGCCCGGCGCGCTGGCGCTGGACACGGTCAACCTCAGCAAACGCTTCGGCGCCTTCACCGCGCTGGACGACGTGTCGCTGTCGGTGCGGCCCGGCACGGTGCACGCGCTGCTGGGCGAGAACGGCGCGGGCAAGAGCACGCTGGTCAAGTGCGTGGTGGGCTACCAGCCACCCAGCGCTGGCAGCGTGGTGATCGACGGGCGCGAGGTGGCGATCAGCTCGCCCACCGTGGCGCGCGCGCTGGGCATCGGCATGGTCTACCAGCACTTCACCGTGGTGCCGGGCATGACGGTGGCGGAGAACCTGTTGCTGGCGCGGGGCAAGCTGCCGGCGGTGGTGGACTGGGCGGCGGTGCGCGCCGAGCTGGCGGCCTTCCTGGAGACGACGCCCTTCCGGCTGGACCTGGACGCGACGCCGGCGGACCTGTCTGCGGGCGAGAAGCAGAAGCTGGAGATCCTCAAGCAGCTCTACCTGCGCCCGCGCCTGCTGATCCTGGACGAGCCCACCTCGGTGCTGACGCCGCAGGAGGCCGACGAGGTGCTGGGCGCGCTGGCCGCGCGCGCCCATGCGGGCGACTGCTCCATCATCCTCATCACCCACAAGTTCCGCGAGGTCACGGCCTACGCCGACGACGTCAGCGTGCTGCGCCGCGGCCGGCTCATCACCAGCGGCGCGGTGGCGGCGACCACGCCCGCGGCGCTGGCCGCGGCGATGGTGGGTGAATCGTCGGCGGCCTCCCGCGACGAGGTGCTGCACGAGGGCGAGCGCACACCCGGGCCGGTGGACGCGCCGCCGGCGGCCCCGCGCGAGCGGGGGGCGCTGCGCCTGTCGGTGCAGGGCCTGACGGTGCAGGGCGACCGCGGCGAGCCGGCGGTGCGCGCGCTGGATCTGGCGGTGCACGCGGGCGAGATCGTCGGCGTGGCCGGCGTGTCGGGCAACGGCCAGCGTGAGCTGATGGAGGCCCTGGTGGGCCAGCGCGCGCGCGTCGGTGGGCGGGTCAGCGTGGGCGCGGAATCGTTCAGCGCCACGCGGCGGCAGTTCCGCCGGCTCAAGGTGCGGGCCCTGCCCGAGGAGCCGCTGCGCAACGCCTGCGTGGGGTCGCTCAGCGTGGCGCAGAACATGGCGCTGCGCAGCTTTGACGAGCGGCCGTGGGCGGCCCCGCTGTGGAGCGGCGGCTGGGTGCGCTGGGGCGCGCTGCGCGCGCGCGCCCGGGCCTGGATCGCCGAGTACGGCGTCAAGACCCGCGGCGAGGGCGCGCCGATGCGCACGCTGTCGGGCGGCAACGTGCAGCGCGCGGTGCTGGCGCGCGAGCTGGGCGCCGACGCCGAACTGCTGCTGGTCTCCAACCCGGTGTTCGGGCTGGACTTTGCCGCGGTGGCCGAGATCCACGGTCGCCTGCGCGCCGCGCGAGATCGGGGCGCGGCCGTGCTGCTGGTCAGCGAGGACCTGGACGAGCTGCTCGCGCTGGCCGACCGCATCGTCGTGATGAGCGGCGGGCGCATCGTGTTCGACACGCCAGCGGCCAGCGCGGACCGTCAGCAACTCGGCCACCACATGGGCGGACATTGAGGATGGGCATGACCGCGACGCTCCAGATTCCGGCCCAGCCCTGGGCCTTCGAACTGCCGCTGGCGCACACCGCGCTGGTGATCATCGACATGCAGCGCGACTTCGTCGAACCCGGCGGCTTCGGCGCCAGCCTGGGCAACGACGTCACGCGGCTGCAGGCCATCGTGCCGACGCTGCAGCGCCTGTTGGCGGCTTGGCGCGCGGCCGGCGGCTGGGTGCTGCACACCCGCGAGGGCCACGCGCCGGACCTGTCGGACTGCCCGCCGGCCAAGCGCCACCGCGGCAACCCCTCGCTGCGCATCGGCGACCTGGGGCCGATGGGCCGCGTGCTGATCCAGGGCGAGCCGGGCCACGCGATCATCCCCGAGCTGGCCCCGATCGACGGCGAGCGGGTGCTGGACAAGCCGGGCAAGGGCATGTTCTGCGGCACGGACGTGCAGGCGGCGCTGGCCGCGCGCGGCATCACCCACCTCGTCTTCACCGGTGTGACCACCGAGGTCTGCGTGCAGACCTCGATGCGCGAGTCCAACGACCGCGGCTACGAGTGCCTCTTGCTCGAAGACGGCACCGAGAGCTACTTCCCCGAATTCAAGGCCGCCACGCTGGCGATGCTGCGCGCGCAGGGCGCCATCGTCGGCTGGACCGGCCGCTGCGACGACCTGATCGCGGCCCTGCCCACAAGGACCTGACCCGATGGATCAACCCACCGCCATGCCCCTGCCGCTCTCCCTCGCCGACTGGCGGGCGGCCTACGCCGCCGGCGCCACGCCGCAGGACCTGCTGAGCGCCGTCCAGGCCCGCCAGGCCGCCGACGACGTGGCCTGGATCGCCCGCGGGGACGCCGCCCGCCTGAGCGCCCAGCTCGCCGAGCTGGAGGCCCGCGTGGCCGCGGCCGGCGGCGACTGGCGCGCGCTGCCGCTGTACGGCGTGCCCTTCGCGGTCAAGGACAACATCGACGCGGCCGGCTGGGTCACCACCGCCGCCTGCCCCGCCTTCGCCCGCCCGGCCGAGCGCGACGCCAGCGGGGTCGCCCGCCTGCGCGCGGCCGGTGCGGTGCTGGTGGGCAAGACCAACCTCGACCAGTTCGCCACCGGGCTGGTGGGCACGCGTTCGCCCTTCGGTGCGGTGCCCAACACGCTGGACCCCACGCGGGTCAGCGGCGGCTCCAGCTCGGGCTCGGCCTCGGTGGTGGCGCGCGGCCTGGTGCCGTTTGCGCTGGGCACGGACACGGCCGGGTCGGGCCGCGTGCCCGCCGGCTTCAACCAGTTGGTGGGGCTCAAGCCCACGCCGGGCGCCGTGCCGATGCAGGGCGTGCTGCCGGCCTGCCGCACGCTGGACGTGGTCAACGTCTTCGCGCTGGACGTGGCCGACGCCGCGCTGGTGATGTCCATCCTGGAAGGGCCGGACGACGGGCCGGTCTTCCAGGCCTACGCCCGGCGTGCGCCCTGGCTGGGCCAGCTGGGCCGGCCGCTGCGTGTGGGTGTGCCGGCGGAGCTGCCGGAGCTGGACACCGCGCTGGGCTACCCCGCGGCTTGGCAAGCGGCCGTGCAGCGCCTGCAGGGGCTGACGCCGGCCGATGGCGCGGCAGCGCCGGCCTGGGCTGGCGCCGGGCTGGAGCTGGTGCCCATCGACATGGCGCCGCTGCACGCGGTCGCGGCGCTGCTGTACGACGGGCCCTGGGTGGCCGAGCGCCACAGCGTCGTGCGCCAGCTGCTGGCCGAGCAGCCCGAGGCGCTGGACCCCACCGTGCGCCGCGTCATCGAGCAGGCCGCGCGCTACAGCGCCACCGACAGCTTCGACGCGCTGTACCGCCTGCGCAGCCTGGCGCGCGAGACCGAACCGCTGTGGCAGGCCGCGGCGGGCGGCGTCGATGTGCTGATGCTGCCCACCGCGCCCACCCACCCCACGCTGGCCGAGGTGGCCGCCGAGCCGGTGGCCCGCAACAGCGCGCTGGGCCGCTTCACCAACTTCGTCAACCTGCTGGGCCTGGCCGCGCTGGCGCTGCCGGCCGCGCCCACGCCGATGGGTCTGCCCTTTGGCGTGACCTTCATCGCCCCGGGCGGGGCCGACGCCGCGCTGGCCGCCCTCGGCCTGCGCTGGGAGCGCGCCGGCGCGCCTCTGCCCTGCGGTGCCGGCCTCACCCGGCCGACAG
>Ga0228698_1000147_pt1 | contig 65595 bp, 54 predicted proteins | sample McNCre117_Aug_MG_FD_178015 | JGI IMG/M metagenome (GOLD analysis project Ga0228698, IMG submission 178015) | Freshwater microbial communities from McNutts Creek, Athens, Georgia, United States - 1-17_Aug_MG | ecosystem: Environmental > Aquatic > Freshwater > Creek | place: USA: Georgia...
CTACCGTCGCCCAATCAGCCCCGTAGTCCCTGATCCACAGTCACTGACCGAGAAGACAAAAAACAGAGAGAGAACAGAAAAACAACCGGCACCTATTGACAGGTCAATCCATACCAGGAGCCCAACTGTGTTCGGCGATGGTTTGCAGGCCGTGTTCTCCGGCCAATCCGTAAAGACGCTGGCATCTGCGAAAATGCCAGCATGACCGATCTGAACACCGTTGAACACATGCAGGCCTTGGGCCAGCAGGCCAAAAAAGCTTCGGCCTTGATGGCCAAGGCCTCAGCCGCCGTCAAGAACCAGGCTTTGCGCCGATTGGCGACTTTGCTGCGCGAAAACACCGAAGCCTTGCAGCTGGACAACGCCCAAGACTTGACCCGAGCCCAAGCCAATGGCCTGTCCGAGCCCATGGTCGATCGCCTCAAGCTCACCCCCAAAGTGCTGGAGACCTGTGCGCAGGGCTGCGAGCAGTTGGCCGCCATGCCCGATGTGATCGGCGAAATCATCGGCATGAAGCAGCAACCCAGCGGTATCCGCGTGGGCCAGATGCGCGTGCCCATTGGGGTGTTCGGCATGATTTTCGAGAGCCGTCCCAATGTGACCATCGAAGCCGCCAGTCTGTCCATCAAAAGCGGCAATGCCTGCATCTTGCGCGGTGGCTCCGAGGCCATCGACTCCAACAAGGCCTTGGCCAAGCTGGTGCAGCAAGCCCTGGCCGAGAGCGGTTTGCCTGTGGATGCGGTGCAATTGGTGCAAACCACCGACCGCGCCGCTGTGGGCCAGCTGATCACCATGCCGCAGTATGTGGACGTGATCATCCCGCGTGGGGGCAAGGGCCTGATCGAGCGCATCAGCGCCGAGGCCAAGGTGCCCGTCATCAAGCATCTGGACGGCAACTGCCACACCTATGTGGACGATCCTTGCGACATCGACATGGCCGTCAAGGTGGCCGACAACGCCAAAACCCAGAAGTACAGCCCCTGCAATGCCAGCGAAAGCTTGCTGGTGGCCAAGGGCGTGGCTGCCGAGTTCTTGCCCAAAATTGGCGCGGTCTATGCCGCCAAGGGGGTCGAGATGCGCTGCTGCCCCAAGTCCAAGGCCATCTTGAGCCAAGTCGCCGGAGCCCAGCTGCAAGACGCCACCGAGCAGGACTGGTCCGAGGAGTACCTCGCTCCGATCATCAGCATCAAGGTGGTTGAGGGGCTGGATGAGGCGATTGCCCACATCAACCACTACAGCAGCCACCACACCGAAGCCATCCTGACGCGCGACCACATGCACGCCCAGCGCTTTTTGCGTGAGGTGGATTCGTCCAGCGTCATGGTCAACGCCAGCACCCGCTTTGCGGACGGCTTTGAATATGGTCTGGGTGCCGAAATCGGCATCAGCACCGACAAGTTCCACGCCCGTGGTCCGGTGGGCATTGAAGGCCTGACCTCGCTCAAGTACGTGGTGCTGGGCGAAGGCGAAATCCGTACCTGAGCGCACGCAGGTTTTGCGGCCATGTCCGGTAGGTGCTTGTATTGGCACCTTCCGGCCCCATATCATTTCTTTGTTTTCCGTTCACCGAAGGTCGCCCATGGTTCCCCATCTTGTCACAGCCCTCAATGGCCCCATCAACGAGCTGGAGCAGCGCATCCTCGACTCCATGCCGGCGATTGAGCGCTGGTTCCGTCTGGAGTGGATGGAACACACCCCGCCCTTCTACACCTCGGTCGACATCCGCAATGCCGGCTTCAAGCTGGCCCCGGTGGACACCAATTTGTATCCCGGCGGCTGGAACAACCTGACGCCCGAGATGTTGCCTTTGGCGGTGCAGGCGGCCCAGGCGGCCATCGAGAAGATCTGTCCAGAGGCCAAGAACCTGCTGATCATTCCCGAGAACCACACCCGCAACACCTTTTACCTGACGAACGTGTTGCAGTTGCAGCGCATCTTCCACATGGCGGGGCTGAATGTGCGCATTGGCTCGATCAACCCCGAGATCAAGGAAGCCACCACCATCGACTTGCCCAACGGCGAGAGCGTGACGCTGGAGCCTGTGGTGCGCAGCAAGCACCGCTTGGGCCTGAAAGACTTCGACCCCTGCACCATCTTGCTCAACAACGACCTGTCGGCCGGTGCCCCTGGCATTTTGGAGGAGCTGCACGAGCAGTTCTTGTTGCCGCCCCTGCACGCAGGCTGGAGCGTGCGCCGCAAGACCAAGCATTTTCAGAGCTATGAAGAAGTGGCCAAACGCTTTGGCAAGCTGCTGGGCATTGACCCTTGGCTCATCAACCCGATGTTCAGCCAGTGCGGCGATGTGAACTTTGCCGAAGGCACAGGCATGGAGTGCCTGCGCAGCAACGTGGATGCGCTGCTGACCAAGATCAAGCGCAAATACAAGGAATACGGCATCAACGAAAAGCCCTTTGTGGTGGTCAAGGCCGACAACGGCACTTACGGCATGGGCATCATGACCGTGCGCGATGTGTCTGATCTGGACGCGCTCAACCGCAAGACCCGCAACAAGATGAACGTCATCAAGGACGGCCAGACCGTCAACGACGTGATCATCCAGGAAGGGGTGCTGACCAATGAGCGCATCAACGACGCCGTGGCCGAGCCGGTGGTCTACATGATGGACCGCTATGTGGTGGGTGGTTTTTATCGCGTGCACGCCGAGCGCGGCGTGGACGAGAATCTGAACGCGCCGGGTGCCAGCTTTGTGCCCTTGGCCTTTGCCGAGAGCCCTCACCTGCCGCAGCCAGGCGTCAAGCCAGGGGCCAGCGTGCCCAATCGTTTTTACATGTATGGCGTCATTGGCCGCTTGGCCATGCTGGCCGCCAGTTATGAGCTGGAAGCGACCGACCCCGAGGCCGAGGTGTACGACTGAGTTGCTGCACTGCAACAAATTGTCGCCAAAGTCGGTGACAGGGCGGCTGTAACGGGCGCAAAATAGCGCTCTTCAAGTCCTTCAAGCCTGACCCCGTGTCAGGCCGTTTTTTGTGTCTTCTTCAAAATCCTCACTCGCCGCCCTGACTTTGGGCGCCATTGGCGTGGTTTACGGCGACATCGGCACCAGCGTGCTGTACGCCATGAAAGAGGTCTTTGGCTCTGGCCATGTGCCTTTCACGCCCGAGAACGTGTACGGCATCCTTTCCATTTTCTTCTGGACCCTGACCACCATCGTGTCGGTCAAGTACGTGGTGCTGGTGCTGCGCGCTGACAACCACGGCGAAGGCGGGCTGGTGGCCATGTTGGCGCTCGCTTCGCAGTCGGTCAAGGACCGACCCGAGCTGCGCAAGGTGCTGTTGATCGTGGGCATTTTTGGCACCTGCCTGTTTTATGGCGACGGGGTGATCACCCCGGCGATTTCGGTTTTGTCTTCGGTTGAAGGTCTTGAAGTGGTGTCGCCCGCCTTCAAGAAGTCGGTCATCCCGCTGACACTGGTGATTTTGTTTGGCTTGTTTTGGGTGCAAAAACGGGGCACCGCAGGCATTGGCAAGTTCTTTGGCCCCATCACCCTGGTCTGGTTTGCCACCATCGCGGTGCTGGGTGTTTCGCACATCATGCAGCACCCTGAGATCTTGCTGGCCATCAGCCCGCATTACGCACTGGGCTTCATGTGGGACAACCCCGGCACCACGTTCGTCATTTTGGGGGCTGTGGTTTTGTGCGTTACCGGTGGCGAAGCGCTCTACGCCGACATGGGCCACTTTGGCAAAAAGCCCATCCGTCTGGCTTGGTTCAGCGTGGTGATGCCTTGCCTGACCTTGAACTATTTCGGTCAAGGGGCCTTGTTGTTGTCCGACCCTGAAGCGGTCAAAAACCCCTTCTTCATGATGGCACCCGACTGGGCGCAGCTGCCCCTGGTGGGCTTGGCGACCTTGGCCACGGTCATCGCCTCCCAGGCCCTGATTTCGGGCGCATTCAGCGTGACCAAGCAGGTGATTCAGCTGGGCTATTTGCCGCGTCTGCAGGTGTTGCACACCAGTGAGACCGACACTGGCCAGATCTACATGCCCTTTGTCAACTGGGGCCTGTTTGTGGCCATCGTCATGGCGGTGGTCATGTTCAAGTCGTCCAGCAATTTGGCGGCGGCCTACGGTATTGCGGTCTGTACCGACATGCTCATCACCACCGTGTTGACGTTCTTTGTGATCCGCTACGCCTGGAAACTGCCTTTGGTACTGTGCATTGGCGCGACCGGTTTCTTCTTTGTGGTCGATCTGGCGTTCTGGGCCTCCAACTTGCTCAAACTGTTCGATGGTGGCTGGTTCCCGTTGCTCATTGGCGCGGCTGTCTTCACCTTGATGCTGACTTGGCACGATGGTCGCCGCTTGCTCAACGAGTCTTTGCGGTCCGATGCTTTGCGCCTGAATGATTTTCTGGAAGCGGTGTTCATCGCGCCGCCCACGCGCGTGGAGGGTACGGCGGTGTTTTTGACGGCCGAAACCGGCGCGGTGCCCAATGCCTTGCTGCACAACCTCAAGCACAACAAGGTGCTGCACCAGCAAAACCTGTTTGTCACAGTGCGCAGCCACGAGGTGCCACGCATGGACGCCGACAAGCGCCTGGAGATTGAGCCGCTGGGCAATGACTGCTGGCAAGTGATCGTCAATTACGGTTTCAAGGACAACCCCGATTTGCCCTCGTCCTTGGCACAAAGCCAGGGCCACGGCTACAAGCTCGACCCGATGATGACCAGCTACTTCCTGTCGCGCGACATCGTCATTCCGACCATTGGGGGGGGCATGGCCACCTGGCGCGAAAAGCTGTTTGCCCAGATGCACCACAACGCCAGCGCGGCGGCCGAGTTCTTGAACCTGCCCACCAACGCCGTGGTCGAGCTGGGCTCCAAGATCGAGATTTAACGCAGGCTGCCCATCGCCTCGCCCATGCAAATGGGCCGGGTGGGTGTCCAGTTGGTGTTGAACTGCATCACCCCTTTGGGGAACAGCATCACCACGGTGGAGCCGAGCAAAAAGCGGCCCATTTCTTCGCCTTGGGCCAGGGTGATGTTGCCCATGTCGTAGGCCCACTCGCGCACAGTGCCTGGGCGCGGCGGGTTGACCACGCCGTGCCATACCGTGGCCATGCTGCCCACAATCGTCGCGCCCACCAGCACCATCACAAACGGGCCGTGCTCGCCTTCAAACACGCACACCACGCGCTCGTTGCGGGCAAACAGGCCCGGTACGCCGCGGGCCGTGGTCGGGTTGACTGAGAACAGATCGCCCGGCACGTAAATCATGCGCGTCAAGCGGCCCGTGCAAGGCATGTGGATGCGGTGGTAGTCGCGTGGGCTGAGGTAGAGCGTGGCGAATTCGCCATCCTGAAACTGCGCGGCCAGCGCCGCATCGCCGCCCACCAGGGCGCGGGTGCTGTAGCTGTGGCCCTTGGCCTGAAAGACCTGATCGCCTGCAATCGGGCCGCACTGGCTGATGGCGCCGTCCACTGGACTGACGAAGGAAGCATCGGCCAATGGCCGTGCACTGGCCTTGAGCGGTCGGGTGAAAAACTCGTTGAAACTCTTGTAGCTGGCCGTGTCCGGGTTGGCCGCTTCGGCCATGTTCACGTTGTAGCGCCGCACAAAGCGGTCGATGATGCCGGTCGTCACACCGCCCCATTGGCTGCCCGCCACCCAGCCCGCAAAGGCGGTCAGGGCTTGTTTGGGGATCAGGTACTGGGGCAAGACCGCCAGGCGGTCAGAAAAGGAAGGGGACATGTGGTGGCCGGTGGGGCGGTTCAGGAGAAGGCCCCGATTTTATCGGGCGGCCCGGTTGGCTCTGGCACAGGCACCATATCGAGGCAGAAGCCGCCGATCTAAAGCAAGCCGCGTGGGGTGACCGCAGGTCGGTAGCTTCAGCTCCGACATGGCATGCACAGGCACAATGGCAACATGAACTCCCCATTGCTTTCGGTCGATCACCTGGTCAAACGCTACGGCGATACCACCGTGGTCAATGACCTGTCTTTCCACATCGAGCCCGGCGAATGCCTGGGCGTGATCGGCCCCAACGGTGCGGGCAAAACCACCACGCTGCGCATGTGCCTGGGCTTGTCCGAGCCCGGCAGCGGCAGCATCGTCTACTTTGACGGCCAGCAGATGCCCCAGGACGTCTTGGCCATCAAGGCGCAGCTGGGCGTGGTCGCGCAGATGGACACGCTGGACCCCGACTTCACCGCCGAGGAAAACCTCTTGGTTTTTGGCCGCTACTTTGGCCTGCCCGATGCGACCATCCGTGAGCGCATCCCCCAACTGCTGGAATTCGCAGCGCTGAGCCACAAAGGCAAGGCCAAACCGGGCGAGTTGTCGGGCGGCATGAAGCGGCGTCTGAGTCTGGCCCGCGCCCTGATCAACCAGCCGCGCCTTTTGATGCTCGACGAGCCCACCACCGGCCTGGACCCGCAGGCCCGCCACCTGATGTGGGAGCGGCTGCAGGTGCTGCTGCAAGAAGGCAAGTCCATCTTGCTCACCACCCACTTCATGGACGAAGCCGAGCGCCTGTGCTCACGCCTTTTGGTGCTGGACCAGGGCCGCAAGATCGCCGAAGGCAAACCCCGCGATTTGATCGCTGAGCACCTCGAGCCTGAGGTGGTGGAAGTTTTTGGCCACGGCGCAGTGGCGCTGGCGCAAGAAGCCAGCCTGAAGGCGCTGGCTGGGCGGGTCGAGGTCAGCGGCGAAACCGTTTTCTTCTACACCCACGACAGCCGCGCCCTGATGGCGGCCTTGCAGGCCTGGCCCGCGCTGCGCACGCTGAACCGTCTTTCCAACCTGGAAGACCTGTTCCTGAAGTTGACCGGACGCCAGATCCGCGAGGAAGGTTGATCATGAGCCAAATTCAAAACAACATCTGGGCTGCGCCCCGATTGTCCATGCGCTGGTGGCCAGTGTTTTTGCGCAACTGGCTGGTCTGGAAAAAGCTGGCCATCCCCAGCCTGGTGGGCAACATCGCCGAGCCGCTCATGTGGTTGGTGGCCTTTGGCTACGGCCTGGGGGCGCTCGTTGGGCAGATTGAGCTGGGCGGCGAGAAGGTGCCCTACATCCTGTACCTGGCCAGCGGCAGCATCTGCATGAGCGCCATGAACGCGGCGACCTTTGAGGCGCTGTACTCGGCTTTTTCGCGCATGCATGTGCAAAAAACCTGGGACGGCATCATGAACGCGCCGGTGCGGCTCGACGACGTCGTGCTGGCCGAAATGCTCTGGGCCGCGTTCAAGTCGCTGTTCACCGTCACGGCCATTTTGGGTGTGATGCTGGCGCTGGGCATCAGCCACAGCTGGAAGCTCCTGGTGGCCTGGCCCGTGCTGCTGGGCGTGGGCATCACCTTCAGCTGCATGGCGCTGATCTTCAACGCGCTGGCCAAAGGCTACGACTTTTTCACCTACTACTTCACCCTGTTCCTCACGCCCATGATGTTCCTCTCGGGCATCTTCTTCCCGCGTGAGCAACTTCCCCCCATCGTGCGCGCCATTGCCGATTGGCTGCCCCTGTCGGTGGCGGTGGACCTGGTACGCCCCCTGTTCATGGACCGCTGGCCAGACCACCCTCTGCGCAACGTGCTGGTGCTGGCTGTGTTTGCGGTGGTGTCGTTCTGGATTGCCTTGGCGCTGACGCGTAAGCGGTTCAGGAGTTGAAACCATGAGGGGGCGTCAGCAAGCCGCCCCCATCCACCCGCTAAGATCGTTCTTTTATCTCCCTCACACACTTTCAAGGATTGAGCATGAGCATCCAGACCGTAGGCATCATTGGCGCAGGCACCATGGGCAATGGCATCGCACAGGCGTGCGCTGTGTCGGGCATTCCGGTGGTGATGGTGGACATTTCTGAAGCCGCCGTGGCCAAGGGCATCGCCACCGTGTCGGGCAGCCTGGACCGTCTGGTCAAGAAAGAAAAAATCACCGAAGCCGACAAGGCCAAGGCGCTGTCACTCATCACGGGCAGCACTTCTTACGACGATCTCAAGGCCGCGCAGCTGGTCATCGAGGCCGCCACCGAGAACCAGGACCTCAAGGTCAAGATCTTGAAGCAGCTCGACGGCATGCTGCCTGCCGACGTGATCATTGCGTCCAACACCTCGTCGATTTCGATCACCCAGCTGGCCGCCGCCACGCAGCGTGCTGACCGCTTCATCGGCATGCACTTTTTCAACCCCGTGCCCATGATGGCGCTGGTGGAAATCATCCGCGGTCTGCAGACCAGCGACGCCACGCACGATGCCGTGCACGCCCTGGCCACCGCTTTGGGCAAGACCCCGATCACGGTCAAAAACGCGCCCGGTTTTGTGGTCAACCGCATTTTGGTGCCCATGATCAACGAAGCACTGTTTGTGCTGTCCGAAGGTCTGGCCACGCCCGAAGACATCGACGCGGGCATGAAGCTCGGCTGCAACCAGCCCATTGGCCCGCTGGCCCTGGCCGACATGATCGGTCTGGACGTGTGCTTGGCTGTGATGGAGGTCTACCTCAAGGAATTCGGCGACAGCAAATACCGTCCATGCCCCTTGCTCAAAGAAATGGTGGCCGCTGGTCGTTTGGGTCGCAAGACCGGGCAGGGTGTTTACAAGTACTGAAGTCCTTGATGCGAATCGTGGTGTTGTCACGTTCGTGAACGAGACATCTTCGCCATGGCCTCTACCATGAGGCCATGAACACCACCCCCCACCCCGAAGGCCAGATCGACTGCACCGTTCACGGTGCGGTCCTTCAGATTTGCATCAACCGCCCTGCCAAGCGCAACGGCTTCACGCCCAAGATGTTTCGTGAGCTGGGCGAGGCCTACACCCGGCTCGACGACGACCCCGCGCTGCGCGTGGGCGTGCTGTGTGCGGCGGGCGATCACTTCACCGCTGGACTGGATTTGCCCACCATTGCGCCGCTCATGCAGCGCGGCGAAAAGGCCGTGCCGCTGGGTCTGGTGGACCCGCTCAACCTGGGCATGGATGGATACCGTCGCAGAACCAAACCGATGGTGGTGGCGGTGCAAGGCATCACTTACACCTTGGGCATCGAGCTGATGTTGGCGGCCGACATCGTGGTGGCGGCCGATGACTGCCGCTTCTCCCAGCTGGAGGTGCAGCGCGGCATCATGGCCACGGGCGGTGCCACGCTGCGCATGGCCGAGCGCTCGGGCATGGGCAACGCGCTCTTGCATTTGCTCACCGGCGATGTGTTTGACAGTGCAGAAGCCCTGCGTCTGAACTTCGTGCAAAAGGTGGTGCCTGCGGTGGCGCTGTTGCCCGAGGCCATGCGCCTGGCCGAACAGATTGCCGCGCAAGCGCCGCTGGCGGTGGTGGCCACGCGGCAGAACGTGCTCAAGGGCGTGGAGCAGGGCCCGCTGGTGGCCATGCAGGATTTCATGGGTGTGCAGCAGCGCCTGTCGCGTTCGGACGATGCGGCCGAAGGCGTGCGCTCGTTTGTGGAAAAACGCGCGGCCCGCTTCACCGGTCAGTGAGTGGGCTTGTCTCGCGCCTGGATGTCCTGGCGCAAGTCGGCCACTTCGCGGCGCAGTTGGCGGATCTCGTGCATCAGGTCTTTTTCAATTTGGCGTTCTTCGGCTTCGACTTCTTTTTCGACAAAGAGGGCTGACAAGGAGGCCGTGACCAAGGACAACACGGCCAGACCCAGCAGCACCACGAGGACCGAAAACGCCCGCGAGGCATGGGTGGACGGCACGACATCGCCAAAGCCCACGGTGGCAGCGGTGGTGAAGGCCAGCCACAGGCCATCGGACAGTGTCTCAATGCGCGGGTCAATCAACCAGAACCCCACCCCACCGAGCCCCAGGATGGCGACGGCCAAGAGCAGTGAATAGATCAGGCCCTGTTGGATGATGCGGTGGAGTCGGCGTGGCTGGGTGTGCATGGCGTCATTTTCCCGCATCGGCTGCATCAGCCTTGTGATCCATGTCAGGGTGGCCACCGTTCTGCAGGCCTGCGTGCGCCACAATCGACGCATGCGCGAAACACCCACCGTCGAACACCCCTATGCCGAACTCACCCCCGACCGGGTGATGGACGCCCTGTCTGAGCTGGGTTTGTGGCCCGATGGTCGCTTGCTGGCGCTGAGCTCTTACGAAAACCGCGTCTACCGCGTGCACCTGGACGAGCCGGAACAAGGCCATCAGGCGGTGGTGCTCAAGTTCTACCGCCCCGGCCGCTGGAGCCGCGAGCAGATTCAGGAAGAGCACGACTTTGCGGCCGAATTGGTGGCGGGCGAGGTGCCGGTGGTGGCGCCGCTCACCCGTGCTGGCCAGACCCTGCACCACAGCGCAGGTTTTGACTTTTCGGTCAGCCCCTTGCGCGGCGGGCGCATCCCCGAGTTGGACGATTTTGAAGTGCTGGAGTGGATCGGCCGTTTTCTGGCCCGCATCCACACCGTGGGCGCAGCACGGCCTTTTGCGCACCGCCCCACGCTGGATGTGCAGACCTTTGCCTTGGAGCCGGCCGAGTGGTTGCAAACCCACCAGATGATCCCGCTCGAAGTCGAGCGCGAATGGCAGAGCACGCTGGCGCAGGCGGTGGCGCTGATTCAGGACAAGATGGCGCAAGGCGCGGCGGACCGCCAAGTGCTGCGCCTGCATGGCGATTGCCATCCCGGCAACATCTTGTGGACGCCCACCGATTTGCCCGGTGGTGGCCCGCACTTTGTGGACCTGGACGATGCCCGCATGGGCCCTGCGGTGCAAGACTTGTGGATGCTCTTGTCGGGTGACCGCCCTCAACGCACGGCGCAGTTGTCAGCGCTGGTCGATGGGTATGAGCAGGTGCGCGACTTTGACCGCTCAGAGCTGGACCTGATCGAGCCGCTGCGCACCTTGCGCCTGATCCATTACAGCGCCTGGCTGGCACGCCGTTGGGAAGACCCGATCTTCCCCGTCAACTTTCCGTGGTTTGGCACGCCGGACTATTGGCGCGGGCAAGTGCAAATGCTGCAAGAGCAGATCGAGCAAATGCAGGAAGAGCCTTTGATCGTTTGAGGTGTCGTGAAGGTGAGATGTCGGGGCTAAAGCCGCCGACCTACAAAGACCGCCCCGTAGGTCGGTACCTTCAGGTCCGACATTGTCCGATTCACTTGCGGCCAGGATGGATGCCCAAGCCCATCGCGCAGCCGATCAGCGCGGGTTGCTCGGCGCGGATCACGTAGGTCGGGATGCGCTTCATGTAATTTTCAAAGCGGCCTTTGGCTTCAAACGCAGTGCGAAAACCCGACTGCGCAAAGTAGTCGCCCAAGCGGCCAATCACCCCGCCGCCGATGTAAATGCCGCCACGTGCGCCCAGCGTCACGGCCAGGTTGGCAGCCGCATTGCCCAGCAAGCGGCACATGCGGTCCAGCGCTTCTTCGCAGGCCACATCGCTGGCGGCCAAACCGCGCTCGGACACTTGCGCGGCCGTCAAGGGGTCTGCAGTGCTGCCGTTGAGTTCGCAAATGGCTTTGTACAAATTTTCCAGGCCCATGCCCGAGATGGCACGCTCGGCCGACACGTGTGCAAAGCTGCGCCACAGGATGCGCAAGATGTCCGCTTCGCGCTCGCAGGTGGGGGCCAGGCTCACGTGGCCACCTTCGCCTGCAATCGGTACCCAGTCGCCCCGGCGCGAGCGCACCAGGGATGACACGCCCAGACCGGTGCCAGGACCGATCAGGCCTTTGGGGGCATGGGGCACAGGCTCACCCGAGCCGACTTGTTCGAGGTCGCTGTCGCTCAAAGCCGGTGCGGCCATGGCCATGGCTTCCCAATCGTTGAGCATCAGCAGGCTGTTCAGGCCCAGTTGCTGGCGCGTGGCCTCGATCGAGAATTGCCAATGGTTGTTGGTCATCTTCAGCAGGTCGCCGTCGATGGGGTTGGCAATCGCGATGCAGGCCTCGCGCACGGCCGGTTGTCCGGCCTGGCTCAGATAGGCTTGCGCTGCGGCGGCCAGGTCCGGGTATTGGCCTGTGGGCAGGGTGATTTCTTGCGTGATGGGCGTGCCATCGCCATGCACCAGGGCAAAGCGGGCATTGGTGCCGCCGATGTCGCCCAAAAGGCGTGGCGCGTTGGCTGGGGTGGTGTGGTTCATGTGGGCCATGGGTGTGTGGGCGGCTAGGGTATCAGGCTGCAAGGCCGTGGACGTCCTGAAAAGTTACCAATGCGTTTCAAGTTCAGGTGTTGCTGGCCATGGGCAGGCGCACCCGCACGCACAGGCCAGGGTGGGCATCGGTCAGCTCAACCTGGCCCGCATGGCGCTCCACGATTTCCTTGACGATGGCCAGGCCCAGGCCGCAGCCGTTGCCTGCGTCGGTGGCCCGCACGAAGCGCTCAAACACGCGGTCCTTGTCGCCAGCCGGGATGCCCGGGCCGTTGTCGATCACTTCCAGCACGGCCATGGGCGTGTTCAGGTGCTCAGGCGTCAGCGGCGCAGGCTGCACACGCACCGTGACCTGGCTGCCCGCGCCCGCGTAATGCAGGGCGTTGTCGATCAGGTTGGTCAGGGCCTCGCGGATCAAGAGCTCATTGGCATGCACCCACACCGCTTGGGTGGTGAGTTCGTCCATGCCCAAGTCGATGTGCGCTTTCAAGGCGCGGGGCACCCATTCGGCCGTCAGGGTCTGGGCCATGCGGTGCAGGTCAAAGCGCTGGCGGTCTTGCGCCATGACCGATTCGGGCTCGGCGCGGGCCAGCGTCAGCAGTTGGTTGACCAGGTGGGCGCTGCGCGTGGCGCTGTCGTGCACGCGCTGCAATCGGGCACGCAGCTCGGGGTCGGTGGTTGATTGCAGGGCGATTTCGGTCTGGCTTTTGAGGCCCGCCAAGGGCGTGCGCAGCTGGTGCGCCGCATCGCCGATGAAGCGCTTTTGTGTGGCCACGGTGTTTTGCACGGCGGCCAGCAAGGTGTTGATGGCGGTGGCCAGCGACCACAGCTCGCGTGGGGCAGAGGCCAATTGCAAAGGGGCCAGATCGGTGGGCGCACGGCCTTCAACCTGCTGCCGCAGCCGGGCCAGTGGCGACAGCCCTGCGCGGATGCCCAGCCACACGATCACCGTCATCAACAACACCAGGCACGACATGGGCAGCAACATGTCCACCAAAATGCGCTGTGCCAGCTCTTCCCGGTTGGCGCTGCTGCGTGCGACTTGCACCAGCATGGTCTGCGGCGCGGCACCGTCCTCGCCAAAGCTCAGGTACAGGGCCACCAAGCGCAGGGGCTGGCCCGCCGGGGCATGGCGCGAGTTCCGGTCGTGCTCGGGCATGGTGCCGTCGTAAAAGTAAGGGGTGTTCAGTTGGGGTTCGCGCGGGCCTTCGGGGCCAGACAAGGTCGGTGGTGGTGGCAAGGACTGGTTGCCCAAGATGAACTGTCCGGGCGGCGAGCTGACCATGTACAGCTGGCGATCTGAGGGGTCGGCTTCGAGCACGTCTTGCGCGGCCCGAGGAAAGTCGATCAGCAAGCCATTGCCGACGGGCTTGAGCTGGCGTGCCAAAGAACGGCTCGCTTGCAGCAAGCTCGCGTCGATGGCCTGGTTGGCATAGCCCGCTGCAAACCTGTAAGTGGCCACGCCACCGGCCATCCACAACACCAGTTGCGGCAGCAAGACCCACAGCAGCAGCTGCCGGGCCAGCGAGACGCCCGCTTGCCCAGGGCTGGATGCGTGCTGCGAATCGGACATGAGGGCCTCAGGCCTCGGTTTCCATGAGGTAACCCAGACCCCGCACGGTGCGGATCACCAGGCCCGCATCTTCGAGCTTGCGGCGCAGGCGGTGGATGTACACCTCGATCGAGTTGCCGCCGCCGGTCTCGCCGCCTTCAGCGCTCCAGGTCTGCGTGATTTGTTCTTTGGTGACCACCTTGTCGCGTTGGTTGACCAGCAGTTCCAGCAAGGTCCATTCGCGGCCGCTCAGCTCCAACGGCTCACCCGCCACCAAGGCCCGGCGGGAGGTGGGGTCCAGGCTCAGCCGTCCCAAGAGGGCCGATGAGTTGGCCGGTTGGCTGCGGCGCAACAAAGCTTGCAAACGCGCCACCAGCTCGGGAAAGTCAAAGGGCTTGGTCACATAATCGTCGGCCCCGGCTTGCAGGCCGGCCACGCGGTCGTCCAGCGCATCGCGGGCCGACAAGAGCAGCACCGGCAAAGCCGGTTGGGTCTGGCGCACATGCTTGAGCACCGACAGCCCGTCCATCATGGGCAGGCCAATGTCGAGCACCGCGATGTCAAAGCTTTGCTTGCTCAGCAAATAGTCGGCCACCGCCCCGTTGGGCGCGTGTTCCACCTCAAAACCGGCACCGCCCAACTGGGTGGTCAGGGCGTCGGCCAGCATCGCATCGTCTTCGGCAAGCAGCAGTTTCATGGTGGAAGGATAAATCAAGCAGGTGTCTTGATCCTCTGCCTGGCTTGTATTTTCGGGAAAATCATTGCTCATCATCGTTTCGCTGACTTTTTGAATGGGACGGCTTAACAACACCCGTATTCAATTTTGATGGTTCAAATGAAAACCGCGACAACCTTGAGTGAGGTTGTCGCGGGCTTTGTGTGCGTTAATGCTTTTGAAGAGTTGCTCAAGAGCCTTGGGTCGTACTCCAATCTGCCAAGCCTAGAATTTTTTCTCCAAGGCCAGTCAGTGCAGCTGTTTTTTCGCGATTTTTTTCCCATTCACGGGGATCGCCAGGGAACGCATAACCTTTGGGTGCAATGCGCTCGCGCCATGACTCCACCCGGGTTTGTCGCAGTCCGGCATCTTTTTCATTTGCTGGTGTGAATGCGATGTATTGAGCGATCCGGACTTTGTCGGAGGATGTATTGGGGCGCACACCATGGGCCAGTAAGCTGTTGAAAATCAGCAGATCTCCGGCTTTCATGGGAATGAATTTGACGGGCCAAGGCAGACTTTCGACATCGGGCTGCCAAGGGTTGCGATCAGCTGGCGCAGTTTTTCGCCATTGTTCAAAATGCTCAAAAAGTTCTGGGACGCATTGAAAGCCGCCGCCTTCTTCTGTGGTGTCCGATAAGGCGAGAACACCCTGAGCGTTCACTGCCATGGGCTCTAACGTGGTGTCTGCATCCCAATGGATGAAGCCAGCGAATTGACGTGCCCCACGATTGGGGGTGTTCAGATTCGCGCGGTCGATGCTGACCCACAAGTCTTCCTGGTCCCAAATGTCTACGAAGGCGTCATAAACGCGTTGCGTCTGGCGGTTGTCCCACAGTGTCTGATGGTGATAGGCCTCCACCATGCCCGAACCGTTGAGCTCTTTCATTTCGTGACTGCGCAGCTCGCTGCGATTCCAAGTGTCAGGTTTTGAACGATCCAGCTCTTGAAATTGCCACAAGAAGTCCACTGTTCGCTCGACTTGCTCGCGGGGTACTGCTTGTTTGATGACCACATAGCCGTAACGCTGCCAGTGCGCAAAGTCGTCAGCGCTGAGAACGCGTAATGGCAGTTTTTTCTGGATGTCGCGCAATTGCTCCATGCGTGTGTAGGCCAGTGTTGGGTTGCCTGGGCGTTGGTCGCCGTAGCGGTAGCGGTCGTTCATGTGAGTCTCCGATGGGTTGAAATTCGAAAGTCGATTTTGGGGAGAGTGCTTCCGTTGCAGTTATCGTTGCGTGTCAAACATTGATACGATTCTGACCAATATCATTTATCAAAGATCATGAAACCGCAATTCGAACAGGTTGTTGTCGTGCCGGGAGAGTCTTGGACCTTGTTATGGCGCGAATTGCCGGAATTACCATTTTTGTGGCACTACCACCCCGAGTACGAGCTGACGCTGACGTTGAATGCCTGCGGTCAACGTTATGTTGGCGACAGTCTGGAGGATTTTGAAAGCGGTGATTTGGTGATGCTGGGGCCCAATCAGCCCCACACATGGGCCGCATCGCATCGACCAGATGCGACAAGTCCCATGTTGGCCGTCGTGATTTGGTTCAGCTCGGAATGGCTTGGTCGTTTGCTCGATGGCTGGCCCGAGCTGAGTGTGTTGAAGAACCTTGTGGCTCACGCGGGTCGGGGTCTGCGCTTTTCCAAAGGTGTTGTGGCGCAGGCTGAGCCTTTGATGTTGGCCATGCGTGATCTGGCGCCTGTGCATCGTCTGCCATTGTTGTTTCAGGTTTTGACTTTGCTGGCGCAAGACGCCGAATCCCAAATGCTGGCGACCTATGCGTTTTCGCCCGCAGGCGACAAAGTACAAGACCGCATGGAGCGGGTCCTTGATCACCTGCATGCCAGTACCAAGCAGACCATTTCCTTGCCACAGTTGGCGGAAGAAGCGGCCTTATCGGTTGGCGCATTTCACCGGTTTTTCAAACGACATACGGGCATGACTGTGCTCGACTATGTGGCTCAGTTGCGTATTGGTTTGGCGTGCCAACTGCTGATCAGCACTGACCGCCCCGTCCGAATCGTGGCAATTGAAGCGGGGTATCAGAACCTTGCGCATTTCAATCGGCAATTTCTAAAGCTGAAAAAGATGACCCCGAGTGATTTTCGGCGCAGTTACAGAGCCAACGCCGGAGTTCATTGATCTCACAGGGGCCATTGCTGACTTGCGCTCAGGGTTTAACCTAGTGTTAATTTATTAATAGAATATTAACATTCGGACCGTCGAGGTTTATCGGGCCGTTCTGCCCCCTCGCACATCAACTTTGGGCCCGGGTGGGCCCCAACCAGGAGACTCTCTTGAAAGCTATGAAATTGTTCCAGCGTTCGATCTTGGCCACTGCCGCTGTGATGGCCGTTGCTGCCCATGCCGGTGAAGTCGAAGTGTTGCACTGGTGGACCAGCGGTGGTGAGGCTAAAGCTGCTGCGGCCCTGAAGGCTACCTTGCAAGCGAAGGGCCACACTTGGAAAGACTTTGCCGTGGCCGGTGGTGGTGGTGACAACGCCATGACCGTGCTCAAGTCGCGCGTGGTCTCGGGCAATGCCCCAGCTGCGGCACAAATCAAGGGCCCTGCACTGCAGGAGTGGGCGGCCGAAGGCGTGCTGGCCAACATCGATGACGTGGCCAAGGCCGAGAAGTGGGATGCTGTGCTGCCCCCCGTGGTCGCCAACGTCATGAAATACAAGGGCAACTACATCGCCGCGCCTGTGAACGTGCACCGCGTGAACTGGCTGTGGGCCAGCAACGCCGCCTTTAAAAAGGCTGGCGCCAAAGTGCCGACCAACTGGGACGAGTTCTTTGTGGCTGCTGAAGCCCTGAAAAAGGCCGGCATCATCCCCGTCGCGCACGGTGGCCAAAACTGGCAAGACTTCACCACGTTTGAGAGCGTGGCCCTGGGTGTTGGCGGTGCGGAGTTTTATAAAAAGGCTTTTGTTCAGTTGGATCAGGCGACATTGAATGGTGCCACCATGACCAAAGCACTTGAGACTTTCAAGAAGGTCAAGACCTATACCGACAAGAATGCCCCTGGCCGCGACTGGAACCTGGCGACCGCCATGGTCATCAAGGGCGAAGCCGGTATGCAACTGATGGGTGATTGGGCTAAGGGCGAATTTGCTGCTGCAGGCAAAATGCCGGGTAAGGATTACACCTGCGCAGCGGCCCCCGGTACTGCCAAGTCCTTCACCTTCAACGTGGACTCGTTTGCCATGTTCAAGTTGAAAGACGCCGCCAACATTCAAGCTCAAAAGGACTTGGCTGCTGCCATCATGTCCACCGACTTCCAGGAAGTGTTCAACCTGAACAAGGGCTCCATCCCAGTGCGCCTGAACATGAATCTGGCCAAGTTTGACGACTGCGCCAAGTTGAGCTCCAACGACTTTGTGGCTTCAGGCAAGAGTGGCTCGCTGGTTCCTTCCATCGTGCACCAAATGGCGGTTCCACCAGCTGTTACCGGCGCGATCCAGGACGCCGTCAGCCAGTTCTGGAACGACGACAAGATGAGCACCAAAGACGCTCAAGCCAAGATCGCTTCGGCCGCCAAGGTCAAGTGAGTCTTTGAGCCGGCCATGCGGTCGGCTCGCACAAGCCTCTCGGGCTTGTTGTTTCTTTAGCCGCCGGGCTGCAGGTCACGAGCTTGCAGCCCGAGCCGGTCTCGATTGGATCACCCATGTCTGCATCTTCCCCCCAACAAGCCGCCTGGCTGCCCAAGCTGGTGATTGCGCCCAGCTTTGTGCTCTCGCTGCTGTTCATTTATGGCCTGATGGCCTGGAACGGCTACCTGTCCATGTCCGCCTCGCGGATCTTGCCCAACTACGAGTTTGTGGGCCTGCAACACTACGTCAGCTTGCTCGACAGCGACCGTTTTCGCGTCGCCATGACCAATATGGCCGTGTTTGGTGTTTGCTTCATTGGCGGTGCGATGGCGCTGGGCGTCTTGCTGGCCATCTTGCTCGACCAGAAGGTGCGCGGCGAAGGCGTTTTGCGCACGATTTATTTGTACCCCATGGCGATCTCGTTCATCGTGACCGGCACTGCCTGGAAATGGATTTTGAATCCTGGCCTGGGCTTGCAGCACCTGATGCACAGTTGGGGATTCACCGATTTCAAATTTGAATGGCTGATCGAGCAGGACATGGCCATTTACTGCGTCGTCATTGCCGGTGTGTGGCAAAGCGCGGGCTTTGTGATGGCGCTGTTTTTGGCGGCGCTGCGCGGCATCGACGACTCGATCATCAAGGCCGCTCAGGTCGACGGCGCGAGCTTGCCCACCATTTACTGGCGCATCATTTTGCCGAGCCTCGGCCCCGTGTTTTTCAGCACGCTGATGGTGGTCTCGCACCTGGCCATCAAGAGCTTTGACTTGGTGATGGCGCTCACGGCTGGCGGCCCCGGCTATGCGACCGATTTGCCCGCCACCTTCATGTACGCCACCGCCTTCACGCGCGGCCAGATCGGCGTGGGTGCGGCCAGTGCCACCGTGATGCTGGCGACAGTGGCGGCGATTGTGGTGCCCTACCTTTATTCTGAATTGCGGAGCAAACGATGAACCGCCTGAATTTTCATCGCCTGGTCCTGTGGTCCATGCTGCTGCTGTTTGCGGCCTGGTTTTTGGTGCCGCTGTACGTGATGCTGACCACCTCGCTCAAAGACGCTGAGCAACTGCGTGCGGGCAACTTGTTGAGCCTGCCCACCGCGCCCACGCTGGACGCCTGGTTCAAAGCTTGGGAGACCGCCTGCACCGGCGTGCAGTGCGAAGGTCTTAAGCCCTTTTTCTGGAACTCGGTGTTGATGGTGGTGCCTGCGGTGCTGGCGTCCACACTCATCGGTTCGCTCAACGGCTATGTGCTCTCCAAGTGGAAGTTTCGCGGCAGCGAAACCCTGTTCGCCTTCATGCTGTTTGGTGTGTTCATGCCCATGCAGGTGGTGCTTTTGCCCATGAGCCAGGTGCTCGGTTGGCTGGGCGTGGCCAGCTCCAGCTGGGGCCTGATGCTGGTGCACGTCGTGGCGGGCATTCCATCGACCACGCTGTTCTTCCGCAACTATTACATCGGCTTGCCGGACGAATTGATCAAGGCCGCGCAGCTCGACGGTGCGGGTTTCTGGATGATCTTTCGCCGCATCGTGTTGCCGCTGTCGCTGCCCATTCTGGTGGTCACACTGATCTGGCAGTTCACCAACATCTGGAACGACTTTTTGTACGGTGTGGTGTTCTCGGGTGCTGACAGCAAGCCGATCACCGTGGGCCTGAACAACCTGGCCAACACCTCGAGCGCCGTCAAGGAATACAACGTCGACATGGCCGCCGCGCTGATCGCGGCATTGCCCACCCTGTTTGTGTACGTGGTGGCGGGTAAATATTTTGTGCGCGGCCTGACGGCTGGCGCTGTCAAGGGTTAAAGGAAAAAGATCATGGGCGCACTCGCCATTCGCAACATCCACAAGACCTACAACGACACGGTCCACATCCTCAAAGGCATTGATCTGGAGATCGAAGCCGGTGAATTCCTGATTTTGGTGGGGCCGTCGGGCTGCGGCAAATCGACGCTGTTGTCGATGATCGCGGGCCTGGACCATCCGACCAGCGGCAGCATCCACATCGGCGAGCGCGATGTGACGAACCTGCCCAGCAAGGACCGCGACATCGCCATGGTGTTCCAGAGCTACGCGCTCTACCCCAACATGACCGTGGCGCAAAACATCGCCTTCGGTCTGGAGATCCGCAAAGTCCCCAAGGCCGAGCGCAAAGCCGCAGTGGACCGCGTGTCGGCCATGCTGCAAATCGGCCATTTGCTGGACCGCAAGCCGGGCCAGCTGTCGGGCGGTCAGCGCCAGCGCGTGGCCATGGGCCGTGCTCTGGCGCGTGACCCCAAGCTGTTTTTGTTTGACGAGCCGCTGTCCAACCTCGACGCCAAGCTGCGCGTGGAAATGCGCGCCGAAATCAAGCTGCTGCACCAGCGCACGAAAACCACCACGGTGTATGTGACGCACGACCAGGTCGAAGCCATGACCTTGGGCGACCGCATTGCGGTGATGAAAGACGGTCTGGTACAACAGTTCGGCACGCCCGCTGAAATTTACAACCGGCCGGCCAACCGCTTTGTGGCCGAGTTCATCGGCTCACCCGCCATGAACATGGTGGATGCACAGCGGACGGGGCAAGCGCTCACAGCCCACGGCGTGGAACTGCCCATCACCGATGCGCAACGTGCTGCCGTGCAAGCCCATGGCAGCGCCGAGCTGGTCTATGGCCTGCGCCCCGAGAGCATCAGCTTTGCTGCCACTGGCTTGCCCGGCACGCTCAGCATGATCGAGCCCACCGGCCCCGAAACCTATGCCACGGTGGACACACCTGCAGGCAAGCTCACCGCCCGTGTGCCCGGCGTTTTGCAAGCCGCAGTGGGCGATGCGGTGCACCTGCAATGGCAGGCTGACCAGTCGCACCTGTTTGACCGCGCCAACGGTGTGCGCGTGGGCTGAAGGTCAGCCGGGCGGTGAACCCGGTTCGCGGCCTCAAGACCGGTCTTTCATCACGCGGTCCATCAGCGCTCGCACCTTGGACAAAAAGGGTGCTTCGGTGCGTCCTTCAATCGTCACCAGACCAAAGCGGGCCTTCGCGTTCAGCGCGGGCGTGACCGGCAGCTCCACCAGGTCCGGCGCAGATTCGCGGATCGCCAGCACGATGGCGTTGCTGTGGCGCACCACGTCCAGCAGGCTGGAGATTTCTTCGCAGCGCAGGTTCACCAACTTGTCCGGGTGCCCTTGCGGGCCAAAGCGCTCCATCAGGATGCGGGCCACCTCGTCGCTCAAGGGTGTGGAAGCGATGGGGTAGTCCAGCAGCATCTCGAAAGGCACGCTGCGTTTTTTGGCCAGCGGGTGTTGCTTGCGGCACATGAAGGTGCCCTTCATTTCTTGCAGGGCTTCCACCTTCAAGTCGGTCGCCGGTTGCAAGGAGCGGATGTCCAGAATCAGCGCGTCCAGCGTGCGCTCACGCAGAGCCTGCACCAAAAGTGTTGTGCTGCCGCGCGAGATGTCGATGTGCGCTTGGGGGTGCTCCTTTGCCATCAGCATCAAGAGCGGCGTCATCAACATGGCGCCAGGCCCTGAGCCCATGCCCACGCGGAATTGGCCGATCTCGCCTTTTTGCAACTGCAAGCTGGTCAGGCGCAGCTCGTTGGCTTCGTCCACCAGCACGCGGGCGCGTTGCACGATGTGCTGGCCAAATGGTGTCAGCTCGTTCTTGCGGCCGATGCGGTCAAACAGGGCTTGGCCCAGTTCGTCTTCCAGCGCCTTGATGCTGCGGCTGAGCGCCGGTTGCGTCAGGTGCAGCTTCAGGGCCGACTGGCTGAAGGAGCCGCTGTTGGCCAGCTCGATCAGGTGTTTGAGTTGAACCAAGGTCATGGGTGCTCCAATCCATAACTGAAAATCATGCTATCCAGCATAAAATGCATTGGACATTATAGAAATGCCTTTTTACGATGCCACTACACAACTACTTTATGGAGTCGAGACATGAGCCCAACCCTTCGTCGCGTAGCCGCCTTGCTGAGCGGTCTGCTGCTGGCCAGCGCCGTGAGCGCGCAGACCTACCCCAGCAAACCCGTCACTTTGTTGGTGCCTTATCCCGCTGGCGGCATTTCGGATGTGATCGCCCGCACGGTGAACAACACCTTGTCCAAGCAGCTGGGCCAGCCCGTGATCGTGGACAACCTGGGCGGTGCCAGCGGTTCGATCGCGGCGCAAAAGGTGCTGAATGCGCCCGCCGATGGTCAGATCATTTTTCAGGGATCGCCCAATGAGTTGATCCTGGCACCCTTGGCCATCTCGGCCGTCAAGTTCAAGAGCGAAGACTTCCGTCTGGTGCAAATGATCGCCACCGCGCAGATCGGCTTTTTGGCCCGCAAGGACTTGCCCGTGCGCAACGTGGATGAGTTTTTGGACTACGCCCGCAAGGAAGCCGCACAAGGCCGCCCCATCACCTACGCCAGCGTGGGCCCGGGCTCCTTCTATCACCTGCTGGGTGAGCACCTGTCCAAGATCACCAACATCCCGATGACCCATGTGCCCTACAAAGGCGCGGCACCGGCCAACCAGGACCTGATCGGTGGTCAGGTGGACATCTTCCTGGCCCCGTTTGGCAAGGCGTATGACGAACTGCAAAAGCAGGGCAAGCTCAAAGTGCTGGCCATGCTCAACAGCGAGCGTCTGGAGTCGGTCAAGGACTACCCGGCCATCACCGAGAGCAAGTCGCTCAAAAACTTCACCTTCACCATCTGGACCGGTTACTTCGTCAAGAAAGACACGCCCGAGCCGATCGTGCAAACCTTGCACAAAGCCATCACCGATTCGCTGAACGACCCGGCCGTGCATGCCGGCCTGGAAGCCAACAGCCAGCTGGTGGCCAAGCCTTTGTCGCTGCAAGCCGTGGGCAAGGCCTACGCCGATGGCACCGCGCAGTTCCGCGCCATTGCCAAGTCCATCAACCTGCAGCCCCAGTGACATGACCTATTTGCGCGATGCGCTCACCGACCGGGTGGGCGAATTCATCCAGCTGCGGCGTGACATCCACCGCCACCCCGAGTTGGCGTTTGAAGAGCACCGCACCTCGGACCTGGTGGCGGCCAAGCTGCAAAGCTGGGGCTACCAGGTGCACCGCGGTCTGGGCGGCACTGGCGTGGTGGGCACCTTGCAGCGCGGCAGCAGCGAGCGCAAGCTGGGCATCCGCGCCGACATGGACGCCTTGCCCATTCAGGAGGCCACCGGTGCCGAATGGGCCAGCACACGCCAAGGCTTGATGCATGCCTGCGGCCACGATGGCCACACGGCGATGCTGCTGGCGGCTGCCAAGGCCATTGCGCAAGCGCCTGAGTTTGACGGCACGCTGAACCTGATTTTTCAGCCCGCAGAGGAAGGCGGTGGCGGTGCGGTGCGCATGATGGACGACGGCTTGTTCGAGCATCACCCCTGCGACGCCGTGTTTGCGATGCACAACATGCCGGGCATGCCGGTGGGGCACTTGGTGTTCCGCGATGGCGCGGCCATGGCCTCGAGCGATTACGCCACCATCCGCATCCACGGCAACGGCGGCCACGGGGCCATGCCGCACCGTGCGGCCGACCCGCTGGTGGCGGCCTCGTCCATCGTCATGGCTTTGCAGACGGTGGTCTCGCGCAATGTGGACCCGCTGCACACCGCCGTGGTCACTGTGGGTGCTTTGCATGCGGGCCAAGCCAACAACGTGATCCCGGCGCTGGCCACTTTGGAGCTGAGTGTGCGAGCGCTCGACCCGCAGGTGCGCCAGTTGCTGGAGCAACGCATCAAGGCGCTGGTGACGGCGCAGGCCGAGAGCTTTGGCGTGCGTGCCGAGGTGCAATGGCGGCAAGGCTATTGCGTTCTGGTCAACAACACCGAGCAGACCAACTTTGCACGCCAAGTGGCGCTCGATTTGGTGGGGCCTGAGCGCGTCACCTTGAACGGGCCGCAACTGACGGGCAGCGAAGACTTTGCCTTCATGCTGGAAAAAGTGCCGGGCAGCTATTTGCTGATCGGCAATGGCGACGGCGATTCGGCCGGTGCGTGCATGGTGCACAACCCGGCGTATGACTTCAACGACGAGAACATCGCCACGGGCAGTGCGTATTGGATCGCACTGGTGAAGGCTTACCTCGCCGTATAGAATCCATCAAAACCATCGACCTTGTGTCGACATGTGATCGGGAGAGACTGCCACCGCGCCAGCGGCAGGCAGCGCCGAAGGAGCAACCGCCCCGGAAACTCTCAGGCCAAAGGACCGGTCACATGCCAATTCTCTGAAGAGCTGCTGGCGTCATCGTCCGCCAGTGCACCGAAGGAGCAAGCGATGCGCCCCCGTGCGCGCCGTGAATCTCTCAGGTCCTGATACAGAGGGGGCGCCATCGTCATGCGACTTGCATGCGGTGGCCCCATCCTTTGACGTCTTGAAAGCTCTATTTCCATGAAAACGATCGCAGTCATCGGCGGTGGTATCACCGGCGTCACCACCGCCTACGCCTTGGCCAAACGCGGCTTTGCCGTCACCTTGTTCGAGCGCCATCGCTACGCCGCGATGGAAACCTCTTTTGCCAATGGCGGCCAGCTGTCGGCCTCCAACGCCGAAGTCTGGACGCACTGGTCCACCATCCTCAAGGGCATCAAGTGGATGCTCAAAAGCGATGCGCCTTTGTTGGTCAACCCCGCACCCACCTGGCACAAGCTGTCGTGGTTTGCCGAGTTCATCGCGGCCATGCCCCATTACGAGCGCAACACCATCGAGACCGCCCGCATGGCCGTGGCCGCACGCCAGCACCTGTTTGCCTGGGCGCAAGAAGAGGGCATCGACTTCGACTTGAAAAAAGAAGGCATCCTGCACATCTACCGCGACAAGAAGGGCTTTGACCACGCAGGGCGCGTCTCGGTGATGCTGGCCAAAGGCGGCTTGCCACGCCGCGCCGTGACGCCCGAAGAAATGAAAGCCATCGAACCCACCTTGGCGGGCACTTACTACGGCGGCTATTTCACCGAGAGCGATTCGACCGGTGACATCCACAAGTTCACCAACGGCCTGGCCGCAGCGGCTGAGCGCTTGGGCGTGAAGACCTTGTACGGTCAAGATGTGAAGTCGGTGCGCAGCGATGGCCAGCAAGCCGTCATCACGGTGGCTGGCGATGAAGGCAGCGTCGTGCACACCTTCGACGGCATGGTGGTGTGCGCCGGTGTGGCCAGCCGCGACTTCGCCTCGCAATTGGGTGACCGCGTCAACATCTACCCCGTCAAAGGCTATTCGATCACCGTCAACCTGAACGATGCGCAAAGCCAGGCCGGTGCGCCCAATGTGAGCTTGCTGGATGACGAAACCAAACTCGTCACCAGCCGATTGGGTGTGGACCGTTTCCGCGTGGCGGGCACGGCCGAGTTCAATGGTGTGGACCGCGATATCCGCGCTGACCGCATCCGTCCCTTGATCGAGTGGGTGGAGCAATGCTTCCCCAAGATCAACACCCGCTCGGTGGTGCCATGGGCCGGCCTTCGCCCCATGATGCCCAACATGATGCCCCGCGTCGGTCGTGGCAGCAAAGCCAATGTGTTCTACAACACCGGCCACGGCCACCTGGGCTGGACCTTGTCGGCCGTGACCGCCGACATGGTGGGCAATGTGGTGCAGCAAGCCAGCCGCTCAGGGCCAGTGGCGGGCGTGTTTCAACCCGCCTGACGCACCCGCCAAAACAGCCAGCTGGCGATGCTCAGGTTGAGCAGGTTCCACGCGATGCCATTCAAAAAGGCCGCGTGGTAACTGCCCGTGACATCGAACACCCAGCCGGACATCCAACCTCCTAAGGCCATGCCCAGCAGCGTGGCCATGATGACGGCGCCCACCCGGGCGCCGGCTTCTTTGGGGTCAAAGTGCTCGCGGATGATGATCGCGTACGCGGGCACGATGCCGCCTTGAAACAGGCCAAACATGGCCGACACCAGGTACAGAGGCACCAGGCCGTCAAAAGGCAAAAACATCAGCAGCGCCACGCCCTGCAGCATGGAGCCGAGCAGCAAAGTGCGGATGCCCCCAATGCGGTCGCTGATCACGCCAAACACCAGGCGGCTGACGATGCCACTGGCCAGCATGAGCGAGAGCATCTCGGCCCCGCGTGCCGCGCCAAACCCCAAGTCGGTGCAATAGGCCACGATGTGCACCTGCGGCATGGACATGGCCACACAACACGCCACACCCGCCACGCACAGCAAGCCTTGCGCGTGCGAAGGTTTCAGTCCAAAGGGCCGGCTGCGGTCCAGCACGGGCGCAGCGGCATTGGCCGGTGCCAGTGTCACCAGCGGCGGCCTCTGGCGCATGCGCAGGGCCAACAAGAACATGCCCACACCGCAAAAGACGCCCAGCATGATGTAGGTCTGACGCCAGCCCAAAGTCTCGATGCCACGCTGCACCAAGGGCGGCCAAATCGTGCCCGCGATGTAATTGCCGCTGGCGCAAATGGCCGACGCAATGCCTCGGCGGCGGTTCCACCACAAAGCGGTGTCGGCCATCAGCGGCGCGAAGGTCGATGAACTGCCGATGAAACCCATCAGCGCATGCGCCAGGCCAAAGGCCCAGATGCTGCCCGACATGCCCGCCCACACAAAGCCACCGCACACGGCCAAAGCGCCCACCCACAGCACCGGCATCAGCCCATGCCGATCGGCCATGCGGCCCGTGAGCAGCCCGCCCAAGCCCAGGCTGATCATCATCAGCGTGTAGGGCAGCGAGGCATCGGCCCGGCCCACCCCAAACTCGGTTTGCACCACCGGCAACACCACCGAGACGATGTACATGCTGCTGTTGCCCAGCACCACCAGCCCCAAGGTGATCAGCAATCGCCAGGCGGCCTGACGGGAATCGATGAGGGATGGGTCGGCGGGCGTGGTGTTCATCGGGGCAATTTAGCCGATGAGCGGAAGGGGGCTTGTCTTGTGGGTTACTGGCGAAAGCCCATGAAAAAGGGCCAGCAGCGCTGACCCTTCGGTGTGATCGGGTGACGATCAGCTCAGCAGCGCATTCACCCGCTTCACATAAGCCGCTGGGTCTGCCGGCAAGCCGCCTTCGGCCAGCAGGGCCTGGTCAAACAGGATGTGGGCCAGGTCATGGAAGTGGACCGAGCCGTCGAGCTTTTTGACCAGTGCGTGCTCGGGGTTGACCTCCAGCACGGGCTTGACTTCAGGGGCGCTTTGCCCGGCTTGCTTGAGCATGCGGGCCAGTTGCATGCTCATGCCGTCGTCGGTCACCACCAGGCAGGCGGGGCTGTCCACCAGGCGGCTGGTCACGCGCACGTCTTCGGCTTTGTCCTTGAGGGCTTCCTTGAGCTTGGCCAGCACGGGCTTGAAGGTTTCGGCCGCGTCTTCGGCAGCTTTCTTTTCTTCTTCGTCTTGCAGCTTGCCCAGGTCAAACGCACCTTTGGCCACGCTTTGCAGCGGGGTGCCGTCAAACTCGTGCACAAAGTTCAGCGCCCACTCGTCCACGCGGTCGGTCATGAGCAAGACTTCGATGCCTTTTTTCTTGAAGACTTCGAGCTGCGGGCTGTTCTTGGCGGCGGCCAATGTGTCCGCCGTGATGTAGTAGATCGCGTCCTGGCCTTCTTTCATGCGGGCTTTGTAGTCGGCAAAGCTGACGCTCACGGTGTCGCTGGTGGTGGACGCAAAACGCAGCAGCTTGGACAGACGGTCTTTGTTGCCAAAGTCTTCGCCCAAGCCTTCTTTGAGCACCGCGCCGAACTCGGCGTAAAACTTGGAATACTGGCCCAGCTTGGCTTTGTCCTCTTCACTCAGGACATCTGTGACACCGTCGGTCGCCTCAGGTGCCTTGTCGTGTTTCGCCAAGTCTTCCAACATGGACAGCACGCGTTTCGTGCAGCCTTCGCGGATGGCTTTGACGTCGCGGCTTTCCTGCAGCAGCTCGCGGCTCACGTTGAGCGGCAGGTCGGCGGAGTCCACCACGCCCTTCACAAAGCGCAGGTAGCTGGGCATCAGCGCTTCGGCTTCGTCCATGATGAACACGCGCTTGACGTACAACTTGATGCCGGCTTTCTTGTCGCGGTTCCACAGGTCTTGTGGGGCCTTGCTGGGGATGTAGAGCAGCTGGGTGTATTCGGTGCTGCCTTCCACACGGTTGTGCGTCCAGGTCAGCGGGGCTTCAAAGTCGCGGCTGATCTGTTTGTAAAAATCAGCGTACTGCTCGTCAGTGATGTCTTTTTTGGGGCGAGTCCACAAAGCGCTCGCTTTGTTGATGGTTTCCCACTCGCCGGTCTTGACCATGCCGCCGGGTTTGCGGCCTGCTTCTTCGTTGTTCGGGTCGATCAGCTCGCCGTCTTTCCACTCTTCCTTTTCCATCAGTATGGGCAGGCTGATGTGATCAGAATATTTACCGACGATTTCCTTGAGCTTCCAGGTGTTGGCGTATTCCAGCGCTTCTTCGCGCAGGTGCAAGATCACGCTGGTGCCGCGTTCGACGCGGTTGATTGTCTCGACCTCAAAGTCGCCCGTGCCACCGCTGATCCAGCGCACGCCTTCGGCCGCTGCTGCGCCTGCGCGGCGGGTTTCGACCGTGATTTTTTCGGCCACGATGAAGCCCGAGTAAAAGCCCACACCGAACTGGCCGATCAGCTGCGCGTCCGACTTCTGGTCGCCGCTCAACTTGCTCATGAAGTCCTTGGTGCCGCTCTTGGCGATCGTGCCCAGGTGGTCAATGGCTTCTTGCGCTGTCATGCCGATGCCGTTGTCGGTGATCGTCAGCGTTTTGGCGGCCTTGTCGAAAGACAGGCGCACTTGCAATTCAGGCGCGTCTTCGTACAAGGCGGTGTTGTTCAGCGCTTCAAAGCGCAGCTTGTCGCAGGCGTCCGAGGCGTTGGAGATCAACTCGCGCAGGAAGATTTCCTGGTTGGAGTACAGCGAGTGGGTGACCAGGTGCAGCAGTTGCGCAACTTCGGCCTGAAAGGCGTGGGTTTGTTTGCTCATATCAATTCGATGGGTAAAAAACAAAAGATCAAAAAACCAAAACGCCCCGCAGTTGGGGGCGTCTGGTGGGGTTTCAAGAGGGCTTATTTCGGCAGTAAGCCCACTTCCTTGTTCCAGCGTTCCAGCAGGCGGCGGCGCTCGGCGGACTTGCCGTACTTTGCAAAGTCGTATTTGATCAGTCGGACACTGTCCATGGACGGGATGCGGGGATCGGGCTTGAAGGTTTTGTTGGCGGGGCTTTGCAGGCTGTCGGCTTTGCCGCCGATGCTTTGGCCGGCCGGGCTCATGAGCCAGTCGTAATAGCGCTTGGCGTTGGCCGCGTTGCGTGCGCCCTTGACCAATGCGATGCCGCCGATTTCGTAGCTGGTGCCTTCACAGGGCGCGGTGGTGGCGACGGGGTATTTTTGGTATCGCCACATGTCAAAACCAAAGATGAAGCTGATGCCCACGGCCACTTCGCCTTTGGCCACGCTGGGCGCTTGGGCCGTGCCGCTGCGGGTGTACTGCGTCACGTTTTTGTGCAGGGCCTTCATGTACTCGAAGGCGGCGTCTTCACCCATCAACTGCACCAGGCCCGCCAGGATGGTGTAGGCCGTGCCGCTCGATGCGGGGTGCGAGATTTCCACCTCGCCTTTGTAGATCGGCTTGATCACATCGGACCAGCATTTGGGCTCGGGCAGTTTCTTTTTCTTGAGCAGCTCGGTGTTCCAGCCAAAGCCAATCGCGCTGGTGTAGAAGCCGCCCACCATGTTTTGCGTCATGGCGTATTGGCGCACGCTCCAGCCGTGCAGGTCGTTCAGGTAGTCGGGCCGGTAGGGCGCGAGCAAGCCAATTTCAGCCGCTTGCAAAAACGGGTCACCCGTGCCACCCCACCAGATGTCGGTCTTGGGGTTGGCCGCTTCGGCACGCAATTGGGCCAGGGCTTCTCCGGTGGCTTTGCGGGTCTGGTTGACGGTGATGCCCGTGGCCTTGGTGAATTCCTTGGCGGCCATTTCGCACCAGGTTTGATCGGTGCTGCATATGGCGCTGAGGCTGCCGGTTTGGGCCGATGCGGCGCTGGCCGCCAAAGTGGCTGCGATGAAAAATGCAGTGGTGAATTTCAAGCTCATCGTGCTTCCTTTCAGAAAGATTCGTTCGGCCCCAAATACCGCCATGTCCCGGCGGGCATCTGGCCCAGTTGCACATTGCCCATGCGAATGCGTTTGAGGCCCACGACTTTGAGGCCGACCTGTTCGCACATGCGGCGGATCTGGCGCTTTTTGCCTTCGGTCAGCACAAAGCGCAGTTGCTCGGGGTTTTGCCATTCCACTTTGGCGGGCTTGAGCGGTTTGCCGTCCAGGCTCAGGCCGTGGCGCAGACGCTCCAGTTGCGCCTTGGGGAAAACCGCTTGCACATTGCTGGTCACGCGGTCGTTCTCGTCGATGCTGCTCAGTTGCGTGGCTTTGCCGCCATAAGTGGCCGATGCGGCAGACGCGGCGGCGGTGTTCTCGTGGCCGGTGTAGGCCACGCGCACCAAATACTCTTTCTCCATCTCGGAGTCTTCGCCGATCAGTTGACGCGCCACGCGGCCGTCTTGCGTCAGCACCAGCAGGCCTGTGGAGTCGATGTCCAAGCGCCCGGCAGGCGCCAGGTTGCGCAGGTGGGGCGGGGTGAAGCGCATCTTGGACGGGTCGCCCATCCAGTGGCTGCGTGGGTTGATCAGGGTGATGGCGGGCTGGTGCCCGTCTTCGGCCTGGCCGCTTACATAGCCCATGGGCTTGTGCAGCAAGATGGTCACTTGGCGTTCTTGTTGCAGCTCGGCCGCTTTGTCCACCGTGATGCGGTCCGACAGCGTGACCTGCTGGCCCATGCTGGCCACCTGGCCGTTGACCTGGACCCAGCCTTGCTCGATCCAGGCGTCCGCTTCGCGGCGCGAGCACATGCGCAGCTCGGCCATGCGTTTGTTCAGGCGCGAGGTGCCGCTGGGCGCGGCCGCTTCGCCTTTGCCTTCAGGGCGAGGGGCGCGTTTGAAAACCGGGGGCTGGGTCATGGGTTCAGTGAGGCAAAAAGAAGTTGAGCGATTGTCCGCTGTTTTTGACGACTTGATATGTCGGCGGCTTCAGCCTCGACGTGGTTTCATCGGCCACAGGCACTTGTTGGCGCTGAAGCTGCCGACCTACAAGAACTGGGCCGTGCGCAGGCCCTGCAAATCCAAAATCCGCAGCCCGCCATATTCCACGCGGATGAGTTGCCGCTCCTCCAGCACTTTGAGGGCCTCGTTGACCCGTTGGCGCGACAGGCCGACCAGATAGGCCAGCTCTTGCTGGGTGATGCGCAGCACCTCGCCCACGCCCGAAAACAAGACAGGGTTGAACAGGGTGGCCAGATTGCGGGCCAGGCGCAGCTCGGGGTTGTTCATGCGGTCCAGCTCGCGGGCGGCGATGAACTGACCTAAGCGCTCATTGAGCTGGTTCATGATGAAGCGGTTAAAGCCCAGCGAGTGGTCGATCAGCCAATGGAAGGTGTCCACCGGCAAGCCCGCCACCACGCTGGCCCGCAGGGGCTGGATGTTGTAGCGGTAGATCTCGCGCTTGAGGGCGGTGCCCTCGCCAAACCAGCCGCCGGGCGGCACACCGGTGAAAGTCATGGTCTGGCCGCTTTCGTTGTCGCTGCTCATCTTGAGCAGACCCGAGATGACACCAAACCAATAGGTGGCCGGACGCCCCACGCGGCAAACATAGTCGCCCGGTTGCGGGTCGCTCACCACCAGTTCGGACTCGATCTGCTGGCGCTCGCTGGGGGTGAGCAAGGCCAGCCAGGGAATCCCGGCCAGCTCGTCGACTGTCGGGGTGCGGCGGCGTTGGTAAACGGTGGGTGTGGCGGCCATGGCGGGTGTCAGACTCGGGTCAGTTGTGATAGGGGTCTTCCCTGAATTGTCGTCGAAACGACAACTTGACGTCAAATGCCGCCCTACTATCCGTGCCAGTTCAGCTGCTGCCACATTGGCTGCAGTGCTTTTGGAGACAGGCTACGTGATGCAAACAACGTTTCCCCGATTGATGCTCAAGCATGCGGCCGAGCGCCCCAGTGCGCCGGCTTTGCGTGAAAAAGAATATGGCATTTGGCAGACCACCCCTTGGGCGGATTTGGCCAAATTGGTCGAGGCCATCGCCTGCGGCTTGCACCAGGCTGGCCTGCAGCGCGGCGAGCACATGATCATTGTGGGCTCCAACCGTCCCCGCTTGTCCGCCACCATGCTGGCGGCGCAGTCACTCGGTGCGATCCCCGTCAACCTGTACCAGGATGCCGCAGCCCCTGAGTGTGTGTTCCCCATCAACAACGCCGAAGTGCGTTTTTGCGTGGTGGAAGATCAGGAGCAAGTCGACAAGATGCTGGAAGTGCGCGAGCAGTGCCCGCAGCTGAGTCACATCTTCTATGACGATCCACGCGGTCTGCGCAACTACGTTGAAGACGGTCTGGGCTCGGTGGACGAATTGATCGCTGCAGGTCAGGTGTTCATGGCCCAGCATCCGCAGTTCTTCCACCTCGAAGTGGAAAAGGGCTCCAGCGCCGATGTGGCCGCGATGTTCTTCACCTCGGGCACCACCGGCAACCCCAAGGGCGTGGTGCACACCCACAGCACCTTGATTGACCGTGCCCAAGCGGGTGCCGAATTCGACAAGCTGACCAGCGCCGAAGACGTGTTGGCCTACATGCCCCCAGCCTGGATTGGTCAAAACATTTTCAGCTATGCCCAGTGGTTGGTGTGTGGTTACGTCGTCAACTGCCCCGAGTCGGCTGCCACGGTGACCATTGACCTGAAAGAAATTGGTCCCACTTATTACTTTGCGCCACCCCGCGTGTTTGAAGGCATGCTCACCAGCGTGATGATCCGCATGGAAGACGCGGGCAGCTTCAAGCGCAAGATGTTCCACACTTTCATGGACGTGGCCAAAAAAGTCGGCCCCGCCTTGATGGATGGTCAGTCGGTGTGCCTGATGGACCGCATCAAATATGCCTTGGGCAACTGGATGGTGTACGGCCCGCTGCGCAACAACTTGGGCTTCAGCCGCGTGCGCGTGGCCTACACCGCCGGTGAAGCCATTGGTCCCGACCTGTTCACCTTCTACCGCTCGATCGGTGTGAACATCAAGCAGCTGTATGGCTCGACCGAGACGGCGGTGTTCGTTTGCCTGCAACCCGACAACGAAGCCCGTGCCGACACCGTGGGTGTGCCCTGCAAGGGTGTGGAAATCAAGGTCGCTGACAACGGCGAGATCTTGGTCAAGTCGCCAGGTTTGCTCAAGGGCTATTACAAGAATCCCGAAGCCACCGCCGAAGTGCTGACGGCTGACGGCTGGTACCACACCAGCGATGCGGGTTTCATTGACAACCACGGCCACCTGAAGATCATCGACCGCGTCAAAGACGTGGGCCGCATCAAGGGCGGTGCCAACGACGGCGCCATGTTTGCGCCCAAGTATGTGGAGAACAAACTCAAGTTCTTCCCCTTCATCAAGGAAGTGGTGGCCTATGGCGATCAGCGCGAGAAAGCTTGCGTGATGATCAACATCGACTTCGATGCCGTGGGCAACTGGGCCGAGCGCCGCAACCTGCCTTATGCCGGCTACACCGATCTGGCACAAAAGCCCGAGGTGTACGAGCTGATCAAGGATTGCGTCGAGAAGGTCAATGCCGATTTGTCCGAAGACACTTTGCTGGCCGGCAGCCAGGTCAGCCGCTTCCTGGTCTTGCACAAAGAGCTCGATGCGGACGATGGCGAATTGACCCGCACCAACAAGGTCCGTCGCGGTTTCATCGCCGACAAATACAAACCGCTGGTCGATGGCCTGTACGAAGGCAAAACCGAGCAGTTCATTGAAACCGTCGTCAAGTTTGAAGACGGTCGCACCGGCAGCGTGAGCGCCACGCTCAAGATTTCCGATGCGAAGACATTCACCCCTGTGAAGGCAGCAGCATGAGCAAGGTCATTGGTGACGTCATCCTCGACGTCCAGAACATCAGCCTGAGATTCGGAGGCGTCAAGGCGCTGACCGACATTTCTTTCAACGTCAAAGAGCACGAGATCCGCTCGATCATCGGCCCCAACGGTGCCGGCAAGAGCTCGATGCTCAACTGCATCAACGGTGTGTACACGCCGCAAGAGGGCTCGATCACTTTCCGGGGTCAAAAATTTGACCACATGAACAGCCGCCAGGTGGCCGAGATGGGCATTGCCCGGACCTTCCAGAACCTGGCTTTGTTCAAGGGCATGAGCGTGATCGACAACATCATGTCGGGTCGCAACCTCAAGATCAAAAGCAATCTTTTGATGCAGGCCTTGCGCGTGGGCCCCGCCCAGCGCGAGGAAGAAGCGCACCGCGAAAAAGTCGAACACATCATCGACTTCCTGGAAATTCAGGCCTTCCGCAAAACGCCTGTGGGCCAGTTGCCTTATGGCTTGCAAAAGCGCGTGGACTTGGGCCGCGCCCTGGCCATGGAGCCTCAAGTGCTGCTGCTCGACGAGCCGATGGCCGGTATGAACCTGGAAGAAAAACAGGACATGTGCCGCTTCATCCTGGACGTGAACGACGAGTTCGGTACCACGGTGGTCTTGATCGAACACGACATGGGCGTGGTGATGGACATCTCTGACCGCGTGGTGGTGCTGGATTACGGCAAGAAAATTGGCGATGGCTCGCCCGATGAAGTGCGCAACAACGAAGAAGTGATCAGTGCCTATCTGGGCACCTCGCACTGAACGAACCCGCACGAACAAGGATTTAAAGATGGCATTCTTTCTTGAAACATTGCTCGGCGGCCTGATGGCGGGCATGTTGTATTCGCTGGTGGCTCTGGGCTTTGTGCTCATTTTCAAAGCCTCTGGGGTTTTCAACTTCGCTCAGGGCGCGATGGTGCTTTTTGGCGCTTTGTCGATGGCGCGTTTTTCCGAGTGGATTCCGCAGTGGACCGGCGTGGACAGCCTGCTGATGGCCAACGTTCTGGCGTTCGCGATGGCGGCGGTGGTCATGTTCGCCGTGGCCTGGGCGGTGGAGTATTTGGTGTTGCGCCACTTGGTGAACCAGGAAGGCGCGACCTTGCTGATGGCCACGCTGGGCATCGCTTATTTCCTCGAAGGCCTGGGCCAAACCCTGTTTGGCAGCAGCATTTACAAGATCGACATTGGCATGCCCAAAGACCCGGTCTTCATTCTCGAAGGCATGTTCCAGGGCGGTGTGCTGGTCAACAAGGAAGACTTCTACGCAGCCTTGATCGCTGCCGCGCTGGTGGCTTTGCTCACCGTCTTCTTCCAGAAAACGTCGACCGGTCGTGCTTTGCGTGCGGTGGCCGATGACCACCAGGCCGCGCAGTCGATCGGTATTCCGCTCAACCGCATCTGGGTCATCGTGTGGTGTGTCGCAGGCATCGTGGCCTTGGTGGCCGGCATGATCTGGGGCAGCAAGTTGGGTGTGCAGTTCTCGCTGGCCACAGTGGCTTTGCGCGCCTTGCCCGTCGTCATTTTGGGCGGCCTGACTTCGGTGCCCGGTGCCATCATTGGTGGCCTGATCATCGGTGTGGGCGAAAAACTTTCCGAGGTGTATCTGGGCGGCTATGTGGGCGGTGGCATCGAGATCTGGTTTGCCTATGTGCTCGCGTTGGGCTTCTTGCTGATCCGTCCGCAAGGCCTGTTCGGCGAAAAAATCATCGACCGCGTCTAAGGAATCAAACATGTTTTACAGAGAAAACGGTCAATTCAAAACCACGTACCGCGCGGACCAGCAAATCCTGCCCATTCGGCAAGATCGCATCGTCATGGCCTTGTTGTTGGTGTTTGCCGTCGCGGTGGTGCCCATGCTGGCCACCGACTACTTTTTCCGCGCCATTTTGATCCCCTTCTTGATCATGTCCTTGGCCGCTTTGGGTGTGAACATCCTGGTGGGTTACTGCGGGCAGATCTCGCTGGGCTCCGGTGCCTTCATGGCCGTGGGGGCTTATGGTGCCTACAACTTTTTTGTGCGCATTCCCGGCTTGCCTTTGATCCCCGCCTTGGTGTTGGGCGGTTTGTGCGCCACAGTGTTCGGCATCTTGTTCGGTTTGCCCAGTTTGCGCGTCAAAGGCCTCTACTTGGCTGTGGCCACACTGGCCGCGCAGTTCTTCAGCGACTGGATGTTCTTGCGCATCAAGTGGCTCACCAACGATTCGCCATCGGGCTCGGTCTCGGTGTCCGACCTGCAGGTGTTTGGCCTGCCGATTGACAGCGCCTTGAGCAAATACTGGTTGTGCCTGGGTGTGCTGGTCATGATCGCCTTGCTGGCCAAGAACCTGGTGCGCAGCGCCGTGGGCCGCGAGTGGATGGCCATTCGCGACATGGACGTGGCCGCTGCCGTGATCGGCATCCGCCCCATGTACGCCAAGCTGAGCGCATTTGCGGTGAGCTCGTTCATCGTGGGTGTGGCCGGTGGTCTGTGGGCCTTTGTTTACCTGGGTGCCTGGGAGCCGGCGGCTTTCTCGGTCGATATCTCTTTCCGTCTGTTGTTCATGGTGATCATCGGCGGTATGGGGTCGATTCTGGGTGGTTTTTTGGGCGCAGCGTTCATCACCTTGCTGCCGATTGCCCTGAGCCAGATCTTGCCTGCTTTGGCTGGCTTGGCCGGGTTTGAAATTTCAACGGCTGGCGTGTCGCATGCCGAGCTGATGATCTTCGGTGGCTTGATCGTGTGGTTCCTGATCGTGGAGCCGCATGGCTTGGCCAAGCTGTGGTCGATTGCCAAGCAAAAACTGCGTCTGTGGCCTTTCCCCCATTGACCCGGTGAATCGTTTTGATTTTTTGTGTGTGAGTTGAGTGTTAATTTTCAAAGGAGACAAGCATGAAAATGCGTGATTTGATTTTGGCCGTGGCCGCTGTGGCAACCGCTGCATCGTCGCTGCTGGCGACGTCCGTTCAGGCGCAAGCCAAAGAACAGTTTTTCCCGTTACTGTCTTACCGCACCGGTCCTTATGCCCCCAACGGCATTCCATGGGCCAACGGCAAGCAGGATTACCTCAAGCTGATCAATGCACGCGATGGCGGCATCAACGGCGTGAAGGTCACTTTTGAAGAGTGCGAAACCGGCTATGCGACCGACCGCGGCGTGGAGTGCTACGAGCGCCTGAAGGGCCGCCCAGGCGTGACCCTGTTTGATCCTCAAGCCACAGGCATCACCTTTGCGCTGACCGAAAAAGCACCTGCCGACAAAATGCCTCTGGTGACCCTGGGCTATGGCCTGTCGATCGCGCAAGACGGTCAGGCCTTCAAGTGGAACTTCCCGTTGATGGGCAGCTACTGGACGGGCGCCGACATCTTGATCCAGCACCTGGGCAAAAAAGAGGGTGGCCTGGACAAGCTCAAAGGCAAGAAAATCGCCTTGGTTTACCACGACTCGCCGTTTGGCAAAGAGCCTATTCCTCTGCTGCAAGAGCGCTCGAAAATGCACGGCTTTGACCTGCAGCTGATTCCTGTGACCGCGCCCGGCGTGGAGCAGAAGTCGGCTTGGTTGCAAGTGCGTCAGAGCCGCCCTGACTATGTGCTGCTGTGGGGCTGGGGTGTGATGAACTCCACCGCTTTGAAAGAAGCACAAGCCACAGGCTATCCGCGCGACAAGATGTATGGCGTGTGGTGGGCCGGTGCTGAGCCCGATGTCAAAGACGTCGGCGAAGGTGCCAAGGGTTACAACGCGTTGGCACTGAACACCTCGGGCACACAGCCCAAAGTCATCCAGGAAATCTTGAAGCACGTGCATGGCAAGAGCCAAGGCACAGGCCCCAAGGACGAAGTGGGTCAAGTGCTCTACACCCGTGGCGTGATCATCTCGATGCTCAGCGTCGAAGCTGTCCGCCGTGCGCAAGAGCGTTTTGGCAAGGGCAAAGTCATGACCAGCGAGCAAGTGCGCTGGGGCCTGGAAAACCTGAACCTGGACCAAAAGCGTCTGGACGCCATGGGCTTCACCGGCATCATGCAGCCTCTGTCGACATCCTGTGCCGATCACATGGGTTCGACCGCTGCACGCGTGCAGACTTGGGACGGCAGCAAGTGGAACTTCACGTCTGACTTCATTCAGGCCGACGAGCAGATCTTGAAGCCCATGGTCAAGCAAGCCGCTGACAAGTACCTCTCAGACAAAAAGATGACACGCCGCGCACCTGCGGATTGCCAGTCTTGATGCGCTGAAGTTGATGGCTCGCGCCAACGCGTGAGCCGTCAACTGAAAGGCCAGCCTTTGTGGCTGATCTTTCAGTTGATTCAAACAGGCCACCCATGAACGATTCAAACATCATTCTCAACGTCAATGGCATCGAAGTCATTTACAACCACGTCATCTTGGTGCTCAAGGGCGTGTCCCTGCAGGTGCCCGAGCGCGGCATTGTGGCCCTGCTGGGCGGCAACGGCGCGGGCAAGACGACCACGCTGCGAGCGATCTCCAATTTGCTCAAGGGCGAGCGTGGTGAGGTCACCAAGGGCTCCATCGAGTTCCGTGGCGAGCGCATCGAGAACCTGTCGCCCGCCGACCTGGTCAACCGCGGTGTGGTGCAGGTCATGGAAGGCCGTCACTGCTTTGCCCACCTGACCATAGAAGAAAACCTGATGACCGGCAGCTACACCCGCACCGACAAGGGCGAGATCGCGGCCAACCTCGAAAAGGTCTACAACTACTTCCCTCGCCTCAAAACGCGCCGCACCTCGCAAGCGGCCTACACCTCGGGTGGTGAGCAGCAAATGTGCGCCATCGGTCGGGCCCTGATGTCCAACCCCAACATGGTGCTGCTCGACGAGCCCTCCATGGGCCTGGCCCCGCAGATCGTGGAAGAGGTGTTCAACATCGTCAAGGACCTGAACGAGAAGGAAAAGGTCACTTTCCTGATCGCCGAGCAAAACACCAACATGGCGCTCAAGTACGCCGATTACGGTTACATCATGGAGTCGGGCCGTGTGGTGATGGACGGCGCGGCCGAGTACCTGCGCACCAACGAAGACGTCAAGGAGTTCTACCTGGGCGTGGGCGGTGGTGAGCGCAAGAGCTTCAAAGACGTCAAGAGCTACAAGCGCCGCAAGCGCTGGTTGGCTTGACCAAGACGACGCCACCTTTCTCTCAGCAGTTCCCCCGAAAGATTTTCATGTCCCAGCACTTTGATGCCTTGGAAACCCGCGCCCCAGATGTCCGCGAAGCCGCCTTGATGGCCGCTTTGCCCGCGCAGGTGGCACACGCCAAAGCCCATGCCCCCGCTTTTGCCGAGTTGCTCAAGGAGGTGGATGCGGCGCAAGTCAACAACCGCGCTGCACTGGCGAAGTTGCCCGTGATCCGCAAATACGAATTGCTGGAACGTCAAAAAGCCTCTCGCGCAGCCGGTGGCAGCGTGTTTGGAGGCTTCAGCGCTCTGGGCTTTGGCAAGGGCATGACCCGCGTGTTTGCCAGCCCCGGCACGATCTATGAACCCGAAGGCACCCGGGCCGACTACTGGCGCATGGCGCGTGCCATGTACGCCGCAGGCTTTCGCCCTGGTGAGTTGATCCACAACAGCTTCAGCTACCACTTCACGCCTGCGGGCTCGATGATGGAAACCGGAGCACATGCCTTGGGTTGCACCGTGTTCCCGGGCGGCACGGGCCAGACCGAGCAGCAAGTGGGTGCCATGGCTGAGCTGCAGCCGGCGGGCTACATTGGCACGCCGAGCTTCTTGAAAATCATCATTGAGAAAGCCGCCGAACAAGGCGTGGCCTTGCCCAGCGTGACCAAGGCACTGGTGTCTGGCGAGGCCTTTCCGCCCAGCTTGCGCGACTGGATGGCCGAGCGCGGCGTGGCCGGTTACCAGTGCTATGCCACGGCAGACTTGGGCTTGATCGCTTATGAAACTTCGGCCCGTGAAGGTTTGGTGCTGGACGAAGGCGTGATTGTCGAGATCGTTCGCCCCGGCACCGGCGACCCCGTGCCCGAAGGGGAAGTGGGCGAGCTGGTTGTGACCAGCCTGAACCCTGATTACCCCTTGATCCGCTTTGGCACGGGCGACCTGTCGGCTATCTTGCCCGGCACCTGCCCGACGGGCCGTACCAACCAACGCATCAAAGGCTGGATGGGCCGTGCCGACCAGACCACCAAGGTGCGCGGGATGTTCGTGCACCCCGGTCAGGTGGCCGAAATCGTCAAACGTTTCCCCGAAGCGAGCAAAGCCCGTTTGGTGGTGACGGGCGAGATGGCCAACGACCAGATGGCTTTGCGCGTGGAGACCGCTGACACGAACGACGAAGGCCTCAAGGCCCGCATGGCCGACGCTGTGCGTGACGTGACCAAGCTGCGCGGTGATGTGCAACTGGTGGCCGTGGGCAGCCTGCCCAACGACGGCAAAGTCATCGAAGACGCCCGCAGCTACCAGTGAGCTTGGCATGGCCTTGCTTCTCGCAAGGCCATGCATTAGGGCAAACCGCTAAGTAATTCCCGAGATTTACAGGTCTTGAGCCGGGCATACACTGGGCGGTACTTATGAGGAGCCTTTCCATGAAAAAACTGTTCGCATTGGCCGCTCTGGCGGTTGCTGCTGTGGGCGCACATGCCCAAGCCTATCCTGGCACCAAGCCCATCACCATCATCGTGCCTTTTGTGGCGGGTGGTCCTACCGACCGCGTGGCGCGTGACCTGGCTGAAGCCTTGCGCAAGCCTTTGGGCGGCGCTGTGATTTTGGTGGACAACGCAGCCGGTGCGGGTGGCTCGATTGGTGCCAGCAAAGTCGCCAAGGCTGCTCCCGATGGCCATACGCTGCTCTTGCATCACATCGCCATGGCCACCATGCCGACGCTGGTGCGCAACATCCCCTTCAAAGTTGAGTCTGACTTCGAATACCTGGGCATGATCAACGACGTGCCCATGACCTTGATCGGCAAACCCGCTTTGGCCGCCAACACCTACAAAGAACTGGCAGGCTGGATCAACGCCAACAAGGGCAATATCAACCTGGGCAATGCCGGTGTGGGTTCCGCATCGCACCTGTGCGGTTTGCTGTTCCAAAACGCCGTTCAAGTGGACATGACCACCGTGCCCTACAAAGGCACTGCACCGGCCATCACCGACTTGATCGGTGGCCAGATCGACCTGATGTGCGATCAAACCACCAACACCACCAGCCAGATCGAAGGCAAGAAGGTCAAGGCCTTTGCCGTGACCACTCCCAAGCGCCTGACGACAGCAGCGCTCAAAGACCTGCCCACTTTGCAAGAGTCGGGCTTGAAAGGCTTTGAAGTCACCATCTGGCACGGCCTGTATGCCCCCAAAGGCACGCCTGCTGACATCCTGTCCAAGGTCAATGCGGCTTTGAAGACTGCCTTGAAAGACCCGGACTTCATCAAGAAGCAAGAGGGCCTGGGCGCTGTGGTCGTGACCGACAAGCGCATGGAGCCTGCCGAGCACAAGAAGTTTGTGGCAGCCGAGATCGCCAAGTGGAGCCCCATCATCAAGGCCGCTGGCGTTTACGCCGACTGAGCCCTTTCAGCGTCCCATGCAAAAAGCCGCTCTTGTGAGCGGCTTTTTCTTTGTTGGGTGGTTCCTGGATTCAGTTCACAAACTGCTCTGAGCCCACGATCCCCAGTTTGGTCAGGCCAATGCGCTGTGCACTGGCCATCACGGCCGCAGCCGCTTCGTATTTCGCCTTCGCGTGCGAGCGGATGTGCAGCTCCGGCTGCGGCTGCTGCGCCGACGCCTCCGTCAGCTTGGCCTCCAACTCCGCACGGCTGCCCACCGGCTTGCCGTTCCAGTTGATCACACTGTTGGCATCCACATCGATCTTCACCACCACCGGATCGACCTTCTTGGCCGCATTGGTGGGCAGTGGCATGTCCAGGTTCACCGCATGCAGCTGCGCCGGGATCGTGATGATCAGCATGATCAAGAGCACCAGCATCACGTCAATCAGCGGCGTGGTGTTCATGTCGATCATGACTTCCGGCTCGTCGCTCGAACTCGTTCCTACGTTCATTCCCATGCTCTGCTCCTTCAGTTGCTCGGCTCGGTGATGAAGCCGACTTTGGTGATGCCTGCGCGTTGCACCGCGTACATCACGCGGCCCACCGACTCGAAATCACTTTTGCCGTCTCCCCGGATCTGCACCTCGGGCTGAGGTGTCATCACCGAGAACTTCTTTATGCGTTCGAGCAAGTCCGTGCTGTTCTTGATCTTGGTGTCGTACAGGTAGATACCGCCTGCCTTGTCCACCGAGATGATCACGTTCTCGGGCTTGGTCTCGCGGATCACGTTTTTTTCTTTGGGCAAGTCCACCTTGATGGAGGTGGTCACCACGGGAATCGTGATCAAAAAGATGATCAAGAGCACCAGCATCACATCCACCAGGGGCGTGGTGTTGATGGCGCCGATGATCTCGTCATCGGCTTCGCCTACGTTCATGGCCATGTTGGCTCCTCCTGTGATCGGTCGGGGCGGTACGTTCACCGCCCTGACCGAAGGGATTTACTTCTTGGCCGAGCCCAGCAGCACAGCGTGCAGGTCAGAGCCGAAGGCGTTGACTTGTTCCATCACGGCCTTGTTGCGGCGCACCAGGAAGTTGTAACCCAGCACAGCAGGCACCGCCACCGCCAGACCGATGGCGGTCATGATCAGAGCTTCACCCACGGGGCCTGCGACCTTGTCGATCGAGGCTTGGCCGGACATGCCGATCTTGACCAGCGCGTGGTAGATGCCCCACACGGTACCGAACAGACCGACGAAAGGTGCGGTGGAGCCGACCGTGGCCAGCACAGCCAAGCCGTCTTGCATGCGGCTTTGCACGTTGCCAATGGCACGCTGGATGCTCATGGTGACCCACTCATTGAAGTCCACCGCGCCCAGCAAACCGGTGTGCTTGGAAGCGCCTTCCAGACCTTTTTCTGCGATGAAGCGGAAGGCAGAGCCTTCTTCCAGGGTGTCTTTGCCCTGGGCCACGGTGCTGGCGCTCCAGAAGGAGTCTTGCGCAGCCTTGGCTTGCTTGTTCAGTTTGGCTTGCTCAGCGAACTTGGTGAAGATCACATACCAAGAGCCCATGCTCATGAGCACCAGGATCAGCAGCGTGCCTTTGGCCACAGCGTCACCTTGGCCCCACAGAGCACCCAGGCCGTAGGGGTTTTCTTCCACGACGGCAGTGGCGGCTGCATCGGCTGCCTGCGCCATGACTGAGCCCGCCATCAGCAAGCTGGCCCAAACGCTTGCGATGGTGATGTGTTTGAAATTGGTTTTGAACATGGTGAGGGTCTCCTCTGAAAATTTTTGAATGTGTTTGAAAGATTGAACGGTTTGCGTCATTCCAGACGCCAGGTGTATTTCATGCTGGCCCAAGCCTGCTCAGGTTTGCCGTCCACCGTCGCGGGTTTGAATTGACAGCGTGACAAACCTGCGCGGGCGGCTTCATCGAGCCGCTTGTAACCGGAAGATTTTTCGATTTCGGATTGGAGCACTTTCCCGTCGGGCCCGATCAGAAAGCGCAGACTCACCGTGCCTTCTTCTTCCATGCGACGTGATGCGCTGGGGTATTCGGGCTTTTCGCAGTTGGCTGAATTGACCACCGCGCCTGTTCTCACAGGTTCTGCCTTGACGACAGGTGCAGGGGGTGTCGGTGGTGCGGGTGGTTGTGGTGTCGCGGAAACCGCTGCAATGGCATTGACCGATGGCGCGCTGGGAGCAACAGCCACCTCAACGGGCGGTACATAAGCTGGCGGTGGAGGCGTGGATGCTTTGGGCGGCGGAGGAGGAGGTGGCGGGGGCGGAATGTCGGGCTTGGTTTCTTCCAGCAAAACGGCTTCGACAGGCCCTTTGATTTTTTTGACAAAAGCACGGGCCAAACCGGAATTGATGGCCCAAAAAAGCAATAGATGCAAAACCACCACCAGGCCAAATCCCAACAAGTGCTTGCTCGGTTTTCTTTGCCGACTGGCGTAATCGTCCATGTGCTTTGTCCTCCGAGTCAGGTCAGCACCGACCTGTGTGCTGCAGGCATTGATTGTAGTTGGGTGTGTACTCAGCCCCGGTATCCGCAGAGTGGAAATGCGGGGTGTGAATGTGCTGTAACCCGAATGAATCCAACGGGCTGCCAAGTGGACATGAATGCCCATGACAATCCTTGCTTGCCTGAACCGGATGCCTGCATTGAATTCACCTTCCAACTTCCAACGCCCCGCCGTGACCGCGTTGGTCCTGCCCCTGCTTGTGGAATTGTCTTTGGGACTCGTCGTCGGCTTGGCGGGAACCATCTGGGCGGCGCGCATCTCGGATGCTGCAGGCGGTAGTTTTGCCTTGACCAACCATGTCTTTGGTTTCTTGTTCATGGTGTTTCGTCTTGTGGGCGCTGGTGTGAGCGTGGTCATTTCGCAAAACCTGGGGGCAGGTGATCGGCGCGAAGCTGACCGCATTGCCCGGGCTGCATTGGCGTGGGGCACTTGGATGGGCGGACTGGTGGCCCTGTGCGCGGGTTTCGGCGCGGCGGTGCTGGTCAGCTTGCTCAATGCGCCCGCCGATGTGAAGGTGTTGGCCGTGCCCCTGTTGCAAGCCCTGGCGCTTGCCCTGCTCCTGGATGCTTGGAACGCCTGCATGGCCAGTGTCATGCGTGCCCATTTGCGCAACCGCGACACCTTGCTGGTGGTGGTGCTCATGCATTTGTCCCATGTGTTGATGGCTTGGCCGCTGATGAGGGGCTGGGGTTCCATTCCCGCGTTGGGCTTGACAGGGTTTGCGGTGGCCTTGGTCGTCAGTCGCGGGGTCGGCATGGCCTTGCATCTGTGGTTGTGGCGCAAGCGACTGGACTTGCGACCCCGTTGGTCAGATTGGTGGCGTGTAGAGAAGACTCGACTGTGGCCCGTGCTGCACATCGGCTTGCCTGGTGCCGCTGAGAACATGGCGTGGGAGCTGGCTTTCATGTGCAGTGTGGCTGCAGTCGGCGTCATGGGCACCCAGGCACTGGCCACGCAAGCCTATGTGTTGCAGTTCAACATGTGGATCTTGATCAGTGGCGCAGCGATCGGCATCACGGTCGAAATGCTGGTGGGCCACATGGTCGGGGCCAGGCAATTGCGACAAGCGCATGAGCTGGTCAGACGTGCGCAAAAAATAGGTTTTTTCATCACCTTGCTGGTCGCTTGTTCGATGGCTTTGGGGGCGCCTTGGTTGCTGAGGTTTCTGACTCAGGATCCGAAGATCATTGAAGACGGTGTCAAGCTGCTTTGGTTGTCCATTCTTTTGGAAACGGGCCGCACCTTCAATTTGATCGTGATTGCAGCGCTTCGCGCCACGGGGGATTCTCGGTATCCCTTTTACGCTGGCGCGGGATCCATGGCCATCGTGTTGGCTGGGGGCAGCTGGTTGCTCGGTGTCCATTTCCAGTGGGGCCTGGCGGGCGTATGGGTGGCCTATGCCGCAGACGAATGGATTCGCGGCATGCTGATGTGGCGCAGATGGCTCAGTCTGGGCTGGTTACCGCATGCAAAGACCACCCATGCCCGCTTGCGTGATCAACGATTTCGTCAGCCCTGAGCATGCCTCTTGAGGTTTCAATCGGGTTACCAAATTCAATGACGGGCACCCGCTGCACTGAATTCTGATCACAATCACGCGAGGAGAAAATTTCCATGAAAAAACAGCGCACAAGCCAAGCCCACTGGGCCAATCAATTGATTCTTTTGACGGGTTTGTTGTTCTGCATGGCGTCAGTTCATGCGCAAGCCACTGCCCCTGCCACATTGCGCGCCGAAGTGCACAAGCCCTTGACGGCCGCGCAAGAGGCGCTCAAAAACAACCAAACGGATCAGGCGCTGAACCTGACGCGTGAAGCACTGTCAGTGAATCAACTCACGCCGGTGGAGCGTTCCTTCGTCATGCGCACGCAAGCGGCTGCGGCTGTACGCAGCAAGAACTGGGACTTGGCCATCGAGTCGCTGGAATATTTGGTGAACTCATCGGATGTGCCGCAGGCGGATAAGCGCTCCATGCTGGAGTCCTTGATGAACGCCAGCTTGCAAAAGAAAGACAACGCCCGTGCCGTCAAGTGGGGGCGTCAATACCTGCAAGAAGGCGGGACCAACCCGGGCATTCGCTTGGCCATGATTCAGACTTTGTCTGTCATGGGCGAACACAAGCAAGTGTTGCAAGAAGTCCAGGAAAAGATGCGGCTGGATGCGGCTGCGGGTCAAAAGACGCCAGAGCAGGATCTGCGTCTGATGGCCATCAGTTACCGTCAACTCAAGGATGATGCAGGTTATACGCGCACGCTCAAGCGCTTGGTCAGTGACTACCCCTCCAAAGCCTATTGGGTGGAAGTGATCGCGCGCATGGCCCAGCAGCTCGGCCTCAATTCACGTCAGGAACTCAATCTGTACCGCCTGCTGGAGCAAACGGGCAACATGGAAGAGGTGGATGAATACACCGAAATGGCCAATTTGGCGATCAAGGCCGGTCTGCCTGCCGAGGCCTTGCGTGTACTGAACAAGGGCTTTGAGCAAGGCATTTTGGGCAAGGGCGCAGATGCGCCAGCACAGACCAAGTTGCGTACTGATGCGCTTAAAAAGACCCAGGAAGATGCCAAGGGGTTTGCTCAATTGGAAAAGTCAGCCAAAGACGCGGTGACCTGGACTGCCCTGGCCGATGTGTACTTCTCTCAGCAAAACTGGGCGGCTGCACACACCGCCTATGCCAAGGCCCTGGAATTGGGTGGTTCGCGGCGTGAAAACGATTTGCGATTGCACGATGCCATCAGCTTGTTCCAGTTGGGACAAAAAGAGTCTGCACGACAGCAATTGGCGGCCATTCAGGGTGATGTGGCATGGTCCGAAATCGCTTATTTGTGGGGCGTTTTGGCCCGCTGAGCGGAGCCACGATCACCATTTCATTGCAATCGTGCCTCACGGCGCACAGGTTTGAGCGCCTGTGCGCCGTTTTGATTTAATGCTGTTGTGATGTCGATTTTGTACCGAGTAGAAACCCTATTGCAATCGATTGCAAAGTCGGATAAATTGCAGCAATTCCATCAACTGTGCATCCGTTTGCACATGTGACGCAGCCACATGAATCCACTTTCACACACATCGCCGCCTCGACTGTCGATCTCACAGATCGTTCAAATGAACGTCGGCTTTTTGGGCCTGCAATTCAGTTTTGGTTTGCAGCAAAGCAGCATGGGTCCCATTTACAGTTATCTCGGGGCGAATGAGGCCGAGTTGCCCTTGTTGAGCCTGGCGGGGCCCATCACTGGTCTGATCGTGCAACCCATCGTCGGGGCCATGAGTGATCGCACCACCTCTCGTTACGGACGTCGCACGCCGTATTTCCTGATTGGGGCCATTCTGTGCTCCTTGAGTTTGTTCGCCATGCCCTACAGCGCCACGTTGTGGATGGCTGCCGCATTGCTTTGGATTTTGGATGCCGCCAACAACGTGACCATGGAGCCCTACCGTGCCTATGTGGGTGATCGACTGCCCAAAGACCAGCATGCAGCGGGTTACATCATCCAAAGTGCATTCACAGGCTTGGCGCAAACATTGGCGTACTTGATGCCATCCATTTTGGTGTGGTTTGGCATGAACAAGGATGCGGTGGGCGACAACCACATCCCGCAAATCACGCTGGTCTCGTTTTTAATCGGTGCGGTGATCTCGGTCACCACCATCTTCTGGTCCATTTGGCGCGTGCCCGAGTTGCCGCTGTCCAGTGAAGAGAAGAAACGCCTGGAGAGTCAAAAGCAAGGCCTGACCGCGACATTGACTGAAATATGGGAGGCGATTCGTGAAATGCCTGTGCCCATGCGCCAAATGGTGTGGATGAAGTTTTTTCAGTGGATGGCCATGGGCTGGTATTGGCAATACGTGTCGTATTCGATCGCACGCAGCCTGTTTGACACCTCTGATCCAGCATCTACCGGCTTTCGTGATGCGGTGCTCGTCAATGGGCAAATAGGGGGCTTCTACAACGCAGTCTCTTTTGTGACGGCCTTGCTGATGGTGGGTTACACCAAGCGTTATGGGGCATCCAAAGTTCATGCTTTGTGTCTGACCCTGTCGGGCATTGGCATGTGGTTCATTCCACAAATTCAAACACAAGCCTGGTTGTTCTTGCCGGCCATCGGTGTGGGGTTGGGCTGGGCCAGCATCATGGGCAATCCCTATGTCATGTTGGCGCGCAGCGTGCCGCCAGAGCGCACAGGCGTGTACATGGGCATTTTCAACATGCTCATCGTGATCCCATTGTTGCTCGGTGGGTTCATCGTGAACCAACTCTACGACACGGTGTTTGCCGGTGATCCGCGCAATGTACTGATGATGTCCGGCGTGTTGATGGTGTGCGCTGCGCTGGCCACTTTGCGCGTGAGAGTGCCAGATTAATGTTCTTGATCGTCGGTGAAAGCTGATGTCTCAAAAAAGGTGCAAGAGCACCATTGAATATGTTCCGTGAATGATGAAAAAATGAAAAACAAGGTTCAACTGATCACTTATGTCGACCGATTCGGAGGATCGACAATCCCGCAACTTCAGGAGTTGCTGGATGGGCCTTTGAAAGGCGTGTTTGGCGGCGTGCATCTGCTGCCCTTCTTCCACAAAATCGATGGTGCAGATGCCGGGTTCGATCCGATTGACCACACCCGCGTGGATGAACGCCTTGGAAGCTGGCAAGACATCAAGCAACTGACGCACAGCGCAGATGTGATGGCTGATGTGATCGTCAACCACATGTCATCCGAGTCTCCTCAGTTCATGGACTACTCGCAAAAAGGCAGTGCATCGGAATACGATGGTTTGTTCCTGACCATGGAGTCCGTGTTTCCAAATGGGGCAACCGAGCAAGACTTGCTGGCCGTGTACCGTCCACGTCCCGGTATGCCGTTCACGGTCACCACCTTGGCCAACGGCGAGCGTCGTTTGCTGTGGACCACCTTCACGCCCCAGCAAATCGACATCGATGTGCACACACCAGCAGGCAAAGCCTATCTGGAATCGATCTTGCAAAAGCTCTCGCAAAGCGGCGTCACCATGGTTCGCTTGGACGCTGTGGGCTACGCCATCAAGAAGGCCGGTGCCAACTGCTTCATGATGCCCGAGACGTTTGAGTTCATCAAAGCCTTTGCGCAACGTGGTCGGGAATTGGGGCTGGAAGTGCTGGTGGAAATCCACTCGTATTACAAGCGGCAGATGGAAATCGCCAAGCAGGTCGATTGGGTCTACGACTTTGCCTTGCCACCTTTGGTGTTGCATGCGCTGGAATTCGGCCGCAGTGCGCCGCTGCGTGCCTGGCTGGACCAACGGCCCAACAACGCCATCACCGTGCTCGACACGCACGACGGCATCGGCATCATCGACATTGGCGCAGATGCGGCAGATCGTGCCAACAACCCAGGCTTGGTGCCTCCGAATGAGCTGGATGAATTGGTGGAGCGCATGCACCGCAATTCACAAGGGCAAAGCCGTCAGGCTACAGGTGCAGCCGCGTCCAATCTGGATCTGTACCAGGTCAACTGCACGTTCTTTGATGCCATGGGTCGCAATGAGGCCGCCTACCTGATCGGGCGTGCCATTCAGTTCTTTGTGCCGGGCATCCCTCAGGTCTATTACGTGGGCCTTCTGGCGGGCGAGAACGACATGGCGCTGCTGGCTGAAACCAAAGTGGGCCGAGACATCAATCGCCACTACTACCCACGCGATGAAGTCTTGCAAGCGATTCAGAAGCCGGTGGTGGCACGTCTGCTGGATTTGATCCGTCTGCGCAATGAGCACCCGGCATTCAATGGTCAATTCAGCCATGCCGCTGAAGCCGACCATGCGTTGACGCTGTCTTGGACCCAGGGCGCTGATGCCATTCGTTTGGTGGTGGATTTGAAGGCGAAGTCAGGCGTGATCCATTTCAGTTCGCCTACGGGTGAACAGCAATTTGAATTGCGTTGAAAAAGTATCGGACTCAAAAACTCAAGCAATCAAGCCGGTCAGTGACATGACCGGCTTTTTGTCCCAATGGAGCTAAGCATGGAAAACAGCAATCGTCAGATCCGAAACATCGTCATTGTTGGAGGCGGCTCCGCTGGATGGATGGCTGCAGCCTCGCTGTCCAATGCGTTGACTCAGGGCTGTCAGATCACTTTGATTGAGTCCGACGAAATTGGCACCGTCGGTGTGGGCGAAGCGACCATTCCGCCCATCAAAACACTCAACCGCACGATGGGCCTGGACGAGGCCGAATTCATGCGGCGAACGCAAGGCACCTTCAAGCTGGGCATCCAGTTCATTGACTGGGCCAAACAAGGCCACAGCTACTTTCACCAGTTTGGCCCGCATGGTGTGCAGTTTGACTATTCGCCCTTGCACCAGTTCTGGCTCAAAAGTCGCCAGTATCAAGAGATGCCGACCATCGACGAATATTCCATGGCCTGGGCCGCAGCCAGCCGTGGCAAGTTTGACCGTCCTAGCCAAGATCCTCGGCAGGTCACATCGATGTACGACTATGCCTACCACTTTGATGCAGGCCTTTATGCCAAATACCTGCGTGAAGTCTCTGAAAAACGTGGTGTCAAACGGCTGGAGGGCAAGATCGTTCATGTCGGATTGCGCGAGGGTGATGGTTTTGTCGAGAAGGTGCGACTGACCGATGGCCGTGAAATTGCAGGTGACTTGTTCATCGATTGCTCTGGCTTTCGTGGTCTCTTGATTGAAGAAGCCTTGCAGACGGGCTACGAAGACTGGAGTCACTGGCTCCCCTGTGACCGCGCGATGGCGGTGCCCTGTGAGTCGGCTGGCGATCCTTTGCCCTATACGCGTGCCACGGCCCGTGAAGCAGGCTGGCAATGGCGCATTCCCTTGCAGCACCGCATTGGCAATGGCTATGTGTTCTGCAGCCAATTCATGAGCGAAGACGAGGCCGCATCACTGCTCTTGCAGCGCCTGGATGGCAAGGCCTTGGCCGATCCTCGCCCATTGCGATTCACCACGGGACGACGCAAAAAATTCTGGAACAAAAACGTCATTGCATTGGGGCTGTCCAGTGGGTTCATGGAGCCTCTGGAGTCCACCAGTTTGCACTTGGTGCAATCGGGCATTGCCAAGTTGTTGGCCTTGTTCCCGGATCGGGATTTTGATCCGATCATTGCAGATGAATACAACCGCTTGGGCAATGCTGAGTTCGAACGCATCCGTGACTTCCTGATCTTGCATTACAAGCTCACGACGCGCGAAGATACGCCTTTGTGGCGCTACACCTCCGCCATGAGCATTCCGGACTCGCTGCAACACAAGATGACGCACTTTAAGCGCTATGGCCGCATCGTGACCGATGGCTATGACTTGTTCGGGCCCTCCAGCTGGTTGGCCGTGCAACTGGGGCAGCTCAACATGCCTGAACGCCATGATCCGCTTGTGGATCATCGCCGTGTAGATGGTGACAACACCCTCAAGCAACTGCGCAAGGCCATGAATGCGGCTGCAGACGCCATGCCCACGCACATGGCCTTCATTCGACGTCACTGCGCGGCGCAATGATCGTCAAGGCATGAAAAAAGAAACCGAAAAGCACGCTCGGCCAGCCTACCATTTCACGCCGCAAGCCCATTGGATGAACGATCCCAATGGGCTTGTTTTTCACGAGGGTGTTTATCACCTGTTTTACCAGTACCACCCCTACAGCACGGAATGGGGTCCCATGCACTGGGGTCACGCGACCAGTACAGATTTGCTTCATTGGCAGGAACATGAGGTCGCGTTAGAGCCCGATGATCTGGGGATGATCTTCTCGGGCAGTGCCGTATTCGATGCACGCAATACCTCAGGGCTATCCCCGTCTGGTCAAGCGCCTTTGGTGGCGGTGTTCACGCACAGCCTTCCTGACTCAGCAGAGCCAGGGCGTGCACTGCAGCAACAAAGCCTGGCCTACAGCCTCGATGCAGGCTTGACGTGGCAAAAATATGCCGGTAATCCCGTCATCCGCAATCCAGGGTTAAAAGACTTTCGCGACCCCAAGGTGTTCTGGCACGAAGCATCTTCGCATTGGGTGATGAGTCTGGCTTGTGGTGACCACATAGCCTTTTACGCTTCCAAAGACCTCAAGACGTGGCGCTGGCTCAGCAACTTTGGTCACACTGCAGGCGCACATGGTGGTGTTTGGGAATGCCCTGACCTCGTGGCCTTGTCCTTGAATGGCCTTGAGCGCTGGGTGCTTTTGGTAAGCCTCAATCCAGGCGGTCCGCAAGGCGGCTCTGCGACGCAGTATTTTGTGGGTGACTTTGATGGGGTGACCTTCGTGCCTGAGCATGCAGATACCCGATGGGTCGATTGGGGTGCAGACAACTACGCGGGTGTGACTTGGAGCAACACACCCGGGCGATGCCTTTTCATCGCCTGGATGAGCAATTGGCAGTATGCGCACCAGGTTCCGGCGGCGCCAGGGCGAGGCGTCATGACCTTGCCGCGTGATTTGCAATTGCAAGACGTGGACGGCCAAACATACTTGTGTTCGCCAGTGGCGGCTGAAGTTGCGCAAGCCTTTCACCCCCTGTCGTATGGGGCGCAAGACAAAAACAACCAGCCGGAACTGAGTGCATGGTTGAAGGCTGTGCAATCCGGCTTTCGACTGAATATCCTTGCTGATGCGCGTTCTTCGTGGTTTGTGCAATTGCAAAATGCTGACGGTCAGCAGTGGCGGCTGAGTTTTGATCCGGAAAAAGCCCTCTACGAGGTTGACCGAAGTCAGTCTCAGTCCAAGGGGGTGACGCCCGAGTTTGCGGTAGCGCATCGGGCACCGCGACTGAGCCATTCTGAAACGTGTGAAGTCGCAGTTTATGTCGACACCAATTCAATGGAAACGATTGCGGATCAGGGTTTAACGTCCATCACAAGCCTTGTTTTTCCTGATTCGCCTTGGACGGCGATGTTCGTGCAAGGGAATTTGAAGGTGAGCTTCTCTGTCCTTTAAACAAAAGCATTTCAGGCGAAAACGAAACTGATTTGTAACCAGAAAAAACCGTCATATTTACGCAACATTCTAGGGTTTTTACTGAATTGCAATCGATTGCAGTCGGGCTTTAATTCATACGTCTAGTTGTGACGATTCGACTAGTCCATTCATTAACACCAGGAGATACGATGAAAAAGATCCCTAGCTACACGCCCGTAGCATTTGCTGTGGCAGCTTTGCTGCAAGCTGGCGCCGCACAGGCCCAAGAAAGCCTGAAGCTCGACGAAGTGGTTGTGACCAGCTCTTCGACTGCCAAATCCAAAATGCGCAGCTCGGTTTCCGTGACCGACGTGGATGGTGATGCCATCAAAGATTTCGGTGCCCGCTCCGAATCCGAAGTGTTGTTGCTAATCCCCGGTATCCGTACCGAAGCCACAGCAGGCCCTGGCGGTAACGCCAACATCTCCGTTCGCGGTCTGCCAATTTCTTCTGGTGGTTCCAAGTACGTTCAGATCCAGGAAGACGGCCTGCCCACCGTTCAGTTCGGTGACATGATGTTCTCGAACAACGACTACTGGACACGTTTTGACAACAACGTTGACAGCATTCAAACGCTGCGCGGTGGTTCCTCCTCTGTGTATGCATCACACGCACCTGGTGCTGTGATCAACTACATGAGCAAAACCGGCAAAGAAGAAGGTGGCTCGATTGGTCTGACCAAAGGCTTGAACTTCAATGAAACCCGTGTGGATGGTGATGTCGGCGGCCGCATTGGTACCGACATGTACTACCACGTTGGTGGCTACTTCCGTGACGGTGAAGGTGCTCGTCAGGCAGCTCCTGGTGCTTTGCATGGCTACCAGATCAAGGCCAACGTGACCAAAGAATTCAACGGCACCAAAGGCTACATCCGTTTGAACCTCAAGGCATTGGACGAGACTGCTCCAACAACGCCACAGACTTTCCTGACAGCGACATCAAGCAATGGCGTCTTGTCCGGATTCGGCAATGCACGTGGTTTTAATGGCCTGTATGACTCGCAGTATTCGAAGTTCAACAGCTCATTCCCCGCGATGGACCCTGTGACAGGTCAGATTTCTCAATCGTCTTTGACGAATGGCATCACCTCGAAGTCCAAATCGGTTGGCTTTGAGTTCCACAATGAGTTGAACAACGGCTTCACGGTGGACAACAAGTTCCGCGTGTCGCAAAACGCAGGTGCTTTCCAGACTCAATTCTGGGATGTCAAGACATTGAGCAGTGCTCTTGGTGGCATCACAGGTGCCTCGTACGCGAAGTACTTGAACGGCCCTAAAGCGGGTCAAGTTGTGACAGATGCAAACTTGGCTTCTGGCTTGGTCTCGACTGGTGGCGCAATCAACGTGCAAACACCTGACATGGGCAACTTTGTCAACGACTTCTCAGTCAGCAAAGCATTTGACTTGGGTAATGGCAACAAACTGAACGCCAAGACGGGTCTGTTCTACTCGCGTCAGAATGTGGTTCAGAAATGGAGCATCAGCACACGCGTGGTTGAAGCCGCATACAACGGTGCTGTGATTGACGTTTTCAACGCTCAAAACGCTGCATTGACCAACCAAGGTTTGACCGGCTACAACAACAGCTGGGGTGCTGACAGTGCCAAGAATATCAATGAACAGTTCACCACAACTGCTCCGTACTTGGGTCTGAACCTCGAAACTGGCAACTGGGATCTGGATGCCGGTATCCGTAATGAGCACTTCCGTGGCTACGGCTATGCTGATGTGGGTGCAGCCGGTGCGACTGTGAATGGTTTGTCAACCACGATGGCCACTAACCGTATCTTGGCTGACTACAAGGTCAACTACAACAACTACTCTGCAGGTGCCAACTACCGCGTCAACAAAGACCTGAGCGTCTTCGGTCGCTACAGCTTGGGCCACCGCGCCATTTCTGACCGTCTGTTGACCACGTCGAACAACTTCAACGCCATGGGCGGCTTGGCTGCTGGCGCAGGTGACATCGCCGTGGCACCAGTGGCTCAATTGGAATTTGGTACCAAGACACGGGGCAATGTGGGTGGCGGTCGTTACGCTTTGTCTGCAACCTACTTCCATTCGACGACCAAAGAGTTTGACTACGATCCAACCCGCAACATCCAACGCGATGGCCCTTACCTGCGTGAGCTGGGTTACAAGGCTGACGGTGTTGAATTCGAATCGGGCTACTCCATTGGCAACTTTGCTCTGAACGCCAACGCTGTGTACAGCGATGAATCGTTCACCAAAAACACCGCGAGCAGCACCTACATCGGTAAAACACCTGCGGGTTCTACCAAGTGGCGCTACACCATCTCTCCACGTTACACCTTGGGTGACACTGTGATCGGTGCAACCGCCCGTGGCGTTGGCAAGATGTACCTGAACGATGCCAATACAGCATCCGTGGACGGTCACTACATCGTGAGCGCGTTCGTGAACCACAACTTCGGCAACGGCGTCATTGGTTCTTTGAACATCAACAACCTGTTCAACAAACTGTACCCATCGAGCACAGCCGGTTTGATCAGTGGCAACGTGTATGGCGCTGGTGTTGAAACAGGTCGCACCATCAGCGCTACCGTGCGCTACAAGTTCTAATCCAACTTGCCAAGCAGGCTGACGTCAGGGACGCGGCCTGCTGTTTCTGCGGAAACATGTTCAGGTGTGCACTCTGTCACTTGAACCGGCCGACGACATGCGAATGTCGCCGGCCAATTTTTTTCAGGCAAGCTCTTGCCTCAGATATTTCCTAATTTTGTCTTGCACGGCCATGTTGATGGCATCAAGGACGAAGCACGCATGAAATTCTCTTTTGCATCTTGGTTGATCACCCTGAGCGTGTGGCTGGGCATGAGTGCACCGGCGCAGGCTGTTGAGGTCACCATCACTTGCGGCCCGGGTGGCAGCGATGTCGAGTTTTGCCTCAAGCATGCCCAAGCCTGGGCAGCCAAAACGGGCAACACCGTCCGCAATTTTTCACCACCAGGTGGATTTGGTGAAAAAATTGCGCTGTACCGCCAGTTGTTCGCCGCCAAGTCCAGCGATGTGGATGTGCTGATCGTGGATGGCACCTGGCCAGGTATTTTGAAAGACCACTTGACCGACCTCAAGCCCTACAGCAAGGGCTGGGAAAACCAGCATTTTCCAGCCATGGTGGCCAACAACACCGTCAACGGACGTTTGCTGGCCATGCCATGGTTCACTGATTCGGGTCTCTTGTATTACCGCAAAGACCTGTTGGCCCAGTATGGGGAAGCCGTCCCCACCACATGGGCTGAGCTGACCCGCATGGCACAAAAAATTCAGACGGCTGAGCGCAACAAAGGTCGTCATGATTTCCACGGCTTTGTTTTTCAAGGCAAGGCCTATGAAGCACTGACCTGCTTCACCCTCGAATTGGTGGGCGGTCATGGCGGCGGCACGATCATGGATGCCGATGGCAACATCACCATCAACAACCCACAAGCGGCCAAAGCCTTGGATCTGGCGGCGTCCTGGATCGGCACCATCTCGCCCATCGGGGTTCTGAATTACGAAGAAGAAGAGGCGCGAGGCGTCTTCCAAAATGCCAACGCCTTGTTCATGCGCAACTGGCCCTATGCCTGGGCCTTGATGGAAAAAGACGACAGTCCCGTCAAAGGCAAAGTGGGCATTGCCAAATTGCCTGGCCAGCCCAGCACTGCGGCCTTGGGTGGTTGGCAATTGGCGGTGTCCAAATACAGCCAACACCCGGAAGAGGCGGTCGATCTGGTGATGTACATGACCAGCGCCAAAGTGCAAAAGGCCAGAGCCATCGGCAACTCCCTGAACCCGACGCTGCCTGAGCTTTACAAAGACAAGGATGTGATCGCCGCCAATGCGTTCATGGCCAATTTGTCGGATGTGTTTGCCAACAGTGTGGCCAGACCGGCCACATTAACGGGACTGAAGTACCCGCAGGTCAGTCAAAGCGTTTTCAGCGCTGCGCATGAAGTCCTGTCCAAGCGTGCCACAGGTGAAGAGGCTGTGAAACGACTGGAGCAGCGCCTCAAGAAAATTCGTCGCAAACACTGGTGAAATCCATGCATTCAAGAACACGCACGGCCTGGCTGTTTTTGACCCCCATGATCGTGCTCATGCTGATCGTGGCGGTCTGGCCATTGGCCCGATCTATTTGGTTCAGTTTTACCGATACCAACATCAACGACATTTCTGCGGGCCAATGGGTCGGTCTGGAAAACTACTTCGGTGAATACGGCCTGTTTTTCAACCCCAACGATGAAGAAGGCTTTTGGTCAGGCGACTGGGGCATTTCCATCCGCAACACCTTTGGCTTTGCGGTGGTCTCGGTTGTTCTGGAAACCCTCACGGGACTGGGTGTGGCTTTGCTGCTCAACCAGGACTTCAAAGGACGTGCACTGGTGCGCACTGCTGTGCTGGTGCCTTGGGCGATCCCGACCATCGTGTCGGCCAAGATGTGGGGCTGGATGCTCAATGACCAGTTTGGTGTGATCAACACTTTGCTGTTGAATGCCGGGTTGATCAGCAGCAAGATCGCCTGGACTGCCGAGCCCAGCTATGCCTTGTGGACCGTCGTGCTGGTGGATGTGTGGAAAACCACGCCCTTCATGGCGCTCTTGGTTTTGGCCGCACTGCAAACCGTGCCCAAAGACTGTTACGAAGCGGCCCGCGTCGATGGCGTGCACCCGCTGCGCGTGTTCTGGCGCATCACCTTGCCCTTGATCCGCCAGCCCTTGATGGTGGCCATCGTGTTCCGCTTGCTCGACTCGCTGCGCGTGTTTGACCTGATTTATGTGCTGACCTCCAACGGCAGCAGCACCATCAGCATGTCGGGCTTTGTGCGCCGCGAAATGGTGGAGTACGGCAACATGGGCTTTGGCTCTGCCGCCTCCACCTCCTTGTTCCTGATCATCATGCTGACTGCGGTGATCTTCTTGCGCCTGACCCGTGTGAAATTGGCTGAGGACACCCCATGAAGCAACGCTCCACATTGGCCACGGTCCTGCTGTACCTGATCTCGGCCGTCGTCGTCGTCTTGTCGCTGTACCCGTTTGTGTATGCGATCTCGACATCGCTCAAAACCGGCAATGCCTTGTTCACCGCAGACCTCTTGCCCAGCAATGCCGATCTGCGCAATTACCGCGCATTGTTTGAAGGCGTCCAGCCCTTCGGCAAAAGCCTGGTCAATTCAATCGTTGTGTGCTTTCTAACGGTGGCATTTGCCATGTTGATGGGCATCACAGCCGCTTATGCCTTGGGCCGTATTCGTTTCAAAGGCAAAGGCTTGTTGCTCGTGAGCTTGCTGGGCGTGTCCATGTTTCCGCAAGTGGCCGTGCTCTCGGGCATGTTCGAGTTGATCCAGTCGCTCGGCCTGTACAACAAGGTGTTGGGCCTGGTGGTGCCTTACACCATCTTCACATTGCCTTTCACGGTCTGGATCTTGACCACCTTCATGCGCGAGTTGCCTGGTGAGCTTGAAGAGGCGGCCATCATGGATGGCTGCGGCCCGCTGCGCATCATCTTTCAGGTTTTCATGCCACTGTTGTGGCCCGCATTGGTGTCCACAGGCTTGTTGGCTTTCATCGGTGCCTGGAACGAATTCATGTTTGCGTTGACCTTTGTCGTCAGCGACACCGAGCGCACCGTGCCCGTGGCCATCTCGCTGATCGCAGGTGCCACGGCATTTGAAATCCCTTGGGGCACCATCATGGCTGGCTCGGTGATTGTCACCGTGCCGCTGTTGTTGCTGGTGTTCTTCTTCCAAAAACGCATCGTGTCCGGCTTGACGGCGGGCGCGGTCAAAGGCTGATGGCTGCACACACATGAGCAAAGCACCCAACAACAACTGGTGGCGCGGTGGCGTCATTTACCAAATCTATCCCCGCTCTTTTGCCGACAGCAACAGCGACGGCGTGGGCGACTTGCCGGGCATCACGGCCAAGCTGGACCATGTGGCCCAACTGGGTGCCGATGCGATCTGGTTGTCGCCCATTTTCAAAAGCCCGATGAAGGACTTTGGCTACGACGTCAGCGACTACTGCGACATCGATCCCCTGTTTGGCACGCTCGATGACTTCCGCACTTTGGTGCAGACCGCACACGCCAAAGGGCTGAAGGTGGTGATCGACCAAGTGCTCTCGCACACCTCGGACCAGCACCCCTGGTTTGTCGAAAGCCGCGCTTCGCGAGACAACCCCAAAGCCGACTGGTACGTCTGGGCCGATGCCTTGCCCGATGGCAACCCTCCCAACAATTGGTTGAGCGTTTTTGGTGGCAGCTCCTGGCAATGGGACACCCGTCGCAAGCAGTACTACCTGCACAACTTTCTGGCCAGCCAGCCCGACCTGAACTTCCACAACCCCGATGTGGTGGACGCCATCCTCGGCACCGTCAAGTTCTGGTTGGAGATGGGTGTCGATGGTTACCGGTTGGACACCACACCGTTTTACTTTCACGACCAGCAGCTGCGCAGCAACCCGCCACGCGACAACACGGTTGCGGCTGACCCGGCCTTGAGCGATGCCAACCCCTATGGCTGGCAGCGGCACATCTACGACAAGGAGCGCCCAGAAAACCTGGGATTCTTGAAACAACTGCGTGAATTGCTCGATCAGTATCCCGACACCACCATGGTGGGTGAGATCGGCACCGACGACAGCATCGCGACCATGGCCGAATACACCAGCGGTGGCGACAAGTTGCACATGGCCTACAGCTTTGACTTGTTGGGCAAAGACTGCAGTGCGCCTTACCTGCATGGGCTGATGCAAAAATTCGCAGACAAAAGCAACGGTGGCTGGCCATCGTGGGCCTTGGCCAACCACGATGTGGAGCGTGTGGGTTCGCGGTGGGGTGGTCCCGACCGCAATCTGCAGATGCTGCGTTTGGCGGCTGTCTTTCAGATGTGCTTGCGGGGCTCGCCTTGCCTGTACCAAGGCGATGAATTGGGGCTGCCCGAAGCCGATGTGGCTTTTGAGGATTTGCAAGACCCTTATGGCATCACCATGTGGCCTGAGTTCAAGGGCCGCGACGGTTGCCGCACACCCATGCCCTGGAACAGCCAAGCGGCTGACATCGGCTTTGGCGATGGACACACCAAGGCCTGGTTACCGTTCACCGAGGCTTACCGCCCACTGGCGGTGGACCTGCAAGACCAAGACGCGAATTCGCACCTGAATTTTTACCGTCAACTGCTGCAATGGCGGCGCACCAAGCCGGCGCTCATCCACGGTGAGCAAACCTTGCTGCCCGTGCATCCCCAGGTGATGGCCTTTGTCCGTGAGCATGAAGGCCAGCGGATTTTGTGCGCCTTCAACTTCAGCGACCAGGTGGCCAGCTTGCATTTGAGCGATGCGCTTGAGCCCACCCATACCCTGCCGGTTCCAGGCCTGACGGGTGGCTGTTTGTCGGCAAATACGTTGGCCTTTGAGCCCTTCGGCGGCCTGCTCGTGCAGCTGCTCTGATCCGAATCATTTAGAAATCCCCCGCGCTGGAGCCAACCCATGTCCCGCATTGAATTCAAGAACATCTGCAAGCGCTATGCGCCTCATTTGCCGATGACCATCCACAACGCCAACCTGACCATCGAGCATGGCGAGTTCTGCGTGTTTGTTGGCCCCTCGGGCTGCGGCAAATCCACCTTGCTGCGCATGGTGGCGGGTCTGGAAGACATCAGCTCGGGCGACCTGCTGATCGGCGACCAGCGTGTGAACGACCTGCCACCGGCCAAGCGCGGTGTGGCCATGGTGTTCCAGAGCTATGCGCTCTACCCCCACATGACGGTGGCCGAAAACATGGCCTTTGGCCTGCGTGTGCTGGGCTCGGACAAGGCCGAGATCGACCGCAAGGTCAAAGAGTCGGCTGAAATCCTGCAACTGACCCCGCTGCTGGACCGCCTGCCCAAGGCCCTGTCGGGCGGACAGCGCCAGCGCGTGGCCATTGGCCGTGCCATCGTCAAACAGCCCAAGGTCTTTTTGTTTGACGAGCCCCTGTCCAACCTCGACGCCGCCTTGCGCGTGCAGACCCGGCTTGAGATTGCCAAGCTGCACAAGGACATGGGCTCGGCCAGCATGATCTATGTGACGCACGATCAGGTTGAAGCCATGACGCTGGCCAACAAGATCGTTCTGCTGCACACGGGAGCACTCATTCAGGAGCGCGGCAGCGTGGCCCAGGTGGGCTCCCCCATGAACCTGTACCACCGCCCAGCCAGCCTGTTTGTGGCCGAGTTCATTGGCTCGCCCAAAATGAACCTGCTCCAGGGCACTTTGCGCAGTGCTGACGCCCAGCACGCCAGCGTGGATGTGGGCGGCCAGACCCTCACGGTTGCTGTGGATGCCCGTCACCTGAAAGCAGGTGAGTCGGTACAAGTGGGCATTCGACCAGAACACATCCCTCTGGGCACGGTGGGCCAAGGCACGTGTGTGGCCGCACAGTTGCAGCACATCGAGCGCTTGGGCGATTCATCGCTTTTGTACGTTCAGATCGCAGGCCAGCCGATCGCCACCGTCAAAGTGGAAGGCAGCGCAGCCATGGCCGCAGGTTCGGCGCTCACGCTGCGCTTGTTGCCTGATCAGCTGCATCTGTTTGACAGTCAGGGCATCGCCTGCCACCGCACTGTTGAATTGCCTGAGTAAATTTTTCAGAGTTCGCCATGACCTCACACAAACTGGCCTGGTGGCAAAACAGCGCCGTTTACCAAATCTACCCCCGCAGCTTTTGCGACAGCAACGGTGACGGCATCGGCGACATCCCCGGCATCACCGCCAAGCTGGATCACCTGAAAACACTGGGTGTGGACGTGGTCTGGCTCTCGCCGGTTTACCAGTCGCCCAACGACGACAACGGCTATGACATCAGCGACTACCGCGCCATCATGGGCGAGTTCGGCACCATGGCCGACTTCGACGCCATGCTTGCAGGCATGACCGAACGCGGTATCGCCTTGATGATGGACCTGGTGGTCAACCACACCTCGGACGAGCACGAGTGGTTCAAGCAAGCACGGACTTCGCGAGACAACCCGTACCACGATTACTACATCTGGCAAGAACCCGTCGATGGCCGTGAGCCCACCAATTGGGAATCGGCCTTCAGCGGCTCGGCCTGGAGCTTCAACGAAGCCACGGGCGAGTACTACCTCCACATGTTCTCGCCCAAGCAGCCTGATCTGAACTGGGAGAACCCCAAGGTGCGCGCCGAGGTTTATGAACTGATGCACTTCTGGTTCAAGAAGGGTGTGCGTGGCTTTCGCATGGACGTGATCAACCTGATCTCCAAACCGTGGCTGGCCGATGGCCGCCTGCCCAACGCGCCCGTGGTGCAAGATGGCTTTTTGCAGCCAGCTTTCGAGATGGTCAAACACGGCCCGCGTTTCATGGAGTTCATGCGTGAAATGCGCAGCGAGGTGCTGGACCATTACGACAGCATCACCGTGGGCGAAGCCCCCTGCGCCACAGTACAGGAGGCACGCGAGATCACCCACCCCGAGACCGGGGCGCTCAGCATGGTGTTTCAGTTCGAGCACATGGACCTCGACTCCCAGCCAGGCAAAGGCAAATGGGCGCTCAAACCGCTGCACCTGCCGGACCTGAAGGCCAGCCTGAGCCGCTGGCAAAGCAGCCTGCACGGTCAGGGCTGGAACAGTCTCTATTGGAACAACCACGACCAGCCGCGCATCGTCTCGCGTTTTGGCGACGACAGCCCGGCTTACCGTGAACGCTCGGCCAAGATGCTGGCGACTTGCCTGCACCTGATGCAGGGCACGCCGTATGTGTACCAAGGTGAAGAGCTGGGCATGAGCAATGTGGCTTGGCCTGGCATTGAGCACTACCAGGACATCGAAACACGCAACATGTACCGCGTGGCCACGCAAGAACGCGGGCAAGCGCCTGAGGATGTGCTGCGCAGCATCCACGCTAAAGGCCGCGACAACGCCCGTACGCCCATGCAGTGGTCAGCGTCTTTGCATGGTGGCTTCACCACAGGTCAACCTTGGTTGGCTGCACACGACAACCACACCCACATCAACGCCGAGGCGGCGCTGGTCGATCCGAACTCGGTGTTTCACCATTACCGCCAGCTGATCGCGCTGCGCAAGCAATACCCGGTGCTGGTGCACGGCCGCTACGAACTGCTGCTGCCCGACCATCCGCATGTGTTCGCGTATCTGCGCGACGACGGCGTTCACCGGGTGCTGGTGTTGTGCAATTTCAGTGGGCAGTATCAAGACATGTCCCTTTGCGATTTGCCTGATATGACGGGCGCGCAATGGCTGATAGGCAACGTCTCGCAACATGAAGCGCAAGCCAATGCGACACAGTTGGCTCCGTGGCAAGGGCATGCATGGATCCAGTTACAGGCGGGTAACTGACAGTGTTGGAGGTTTGCGCTGGCCAAACTGCCAGCCGACCCAAAAACAGATCATTTTTGGAGATTTTTTTGCAAGGGTAAGACCCCATCGATTACATAAGAGGACAGGGTGACAGTACGAACTAAGTAATCGTTTGCAAAAACATGTCCCAAGCCCTGTTCAGAGACGAAGTGATGCAAGCCCGCCAGTCCGCATGGCTGGGTCGCATCCGCATAGGCCGTAACCCACGCCACAGCGTTGTGGCAGGTCTGTCGCTGTTGTTGGCAGGCTGCTTGATAACGTTTGCAGTTTGGGGGCAAGTGGCCCGCAAATCACGTGTGCCGGGTGTGCTCATGCCTGCACAAGGTACGGTGCAACTCAGTGCCAACGCTGCAGGTGTGTTCACCGAACAGCTGGTGCAAGAAGGTGAACAAGTCAAAACGGGTCAGGCGCTCTTTGTGCTGGGCACCGACCGCCCCACCACTGAAGGGTCTGCCGCCGTCTTGTTGTCGGCTCATCTGAACCAGCGACGAACCACACTCGAAACCGAGCGCACAGCCCGCGTGCAGCAGACCCGCCAAAGGGATGCGGCGCTGCAAGACCGTATCCGGGCACTGGACCATGAAATCGCCCAGGCCCAACAAGAAGCCCTGTTGGCGAGCCGACGGGTTGATCTGGCCAAAAAAACCTTGGGCCGCTACCAGCAAATGGCACAAGAAGGTTTTGTGTCGGATATTCAGGCCCAAAACAAACAAGAAGAACTGATTGACCTGCAAGCACGGGTGGAAAGCACCCAGCGCAACGCCGCCACGCTGCAGCGTGAGCAACAAAGTCTGCAAGCGGAGCGGCAATCCAACCAACGGCAGTTGAACATCGACCTCGCTCAGCTGGACCGTGCTTTGGGCAGCCTGGAGCAAGAAGTCACAGAAAACCAGTCACGCAAAACCATCGTCATCACCGCGCCGCAAACAGGCGTGGTGTCCAGCGTCCACTTGCCCAAAGGTGCAGCCGTGCAGGCAGGGCAAGCAGTTGCCACGCTGCTGCCCATCCATGCGCAGGCCCAATCCAGCACCGAGTTGCAGGCTCATTTATACGCACCCAGTCGCACCGCAGGCTTCATCAAGCCCGGCCAAACCGTGTGGATGCGTTATGGGGCCTACCCCTACCAAAAGTTCGGACTGGCCCAAGGCCAAGTGCAAAGCATCGGCGCGACGCCCACTGCGCCGCAAGACCTGCCCAACGGCCAAAGCGCAGCGCTGCAAGCCGCAGCTCAAACACAAGAGCCGCTGTATCGCATCCAGGTGCAGCTGAAAGACCAACACATCGCCGCCTATGGCGAAAGTCTGCCCTTGAAGCCCGGCATGACGCTGGAAGCCGATGTGGTTCAGGACAAACGGGCGCTGTGGGAATGGATTTTTGAGCCGTTGCTGGCAGCACGGCAAAAAGTGAAGGTTCTGTGATCAGTATGGCTGTACATGGGGTATGGCTGCCTGAATGCGGAAATAGTGATTGCAAAAGGAAAGAAAATGCAAGTCTTGACAATTAATCAGGTTGAAGCAGTGGCTGGTGCATACGAAATAAGTGCATTCGGTTGTACAGCTAGTAACGGTGGAAATAACGCAAATAGCTTCATCCAAGGTGGGATATGGGGGGTGGCGGGCGCTGTGACGGGTGGCTTAGGCGGCGCAATTGCTGGTTTTGCTGCTGGTTTCGCTGGATCATTTACTTACATCTGTTAATGATAATTATGGGCGGGAAACTGCCCATAAACTTGAGGAAGTTTGCAAGGTGAAAGTTGATGGTTTTATTGCACATTGATTAATTGAGCTTAAAGGATTTGCTGTGGAAATTTTTATTAAAACATTGGCGACGACATGTATTGTTGTAATACTCAACATTATATATGAGAAAATTTCAAATTCTGAAATTGATTATCAGCAAATAGCTAAATCTTCAATAATGTTTTTGGTGGCTTTGTTGGTATTTAATTTGGTAAAAAAATATCTCTCAAGGTAAATATGGAATGCTTGGAGATATATTTGGCGTGGGTTTTGATTCGTTATGAAAATACGTTGCGTACAGGGGGGTATTTCCATGAAGTTAAATTTGGAATATTGGCCCTAAATTTTTATCGAAAATTGAAAAAAGGTGATTGGGTTTTTCGATTAAATAAATTTGGAAATTTGTGTGCGGCTGCTCATGTTGTTTGTGTGGAGCATACTGAAGTGCCATCAGTACTCCATTCAGGTCCTGAAGTTATTTATCACACGGACTATCTGGAAAGGCCCGATGATGCCATTTGTCAGTTGTTACTCTTGGATTTTTGGGCAGAGGTTGGGTACGGTAAGTCTTTAATGGGGCGTGTCCGGAATTTTGTGTAAACGGGGCGGACATCAAATATCGGAGAGACGATCTCCGAACTCGATGGTAAACCGGGTCAATGCAGCCTTCCAATCTCGGATGGGCATCGACCACTTCAC